>Ga0315915_1000994_pt1 | contig 32758 bp, 13 predicted proteins | sample MpolbnodulesMG_FD_207738 | JGI IMG/M metagenome (GOLD analysis project Ga0315915, IMG submission 207738) | Medicago polymorpha root nodule microbial communities from Los Angeles, California, United States - branched nodules | ecosystem: Host-associated > Plants > Roots > Nodule | place: USA... | reverse complement strand
CCAACTCCTATGCTTCCACCACCACCAGCACCTCCACCAACTCCTCCTAAACCTCCACCACCTGCACCAGCACCACCACCAACTCCTCCTCCAGCACCGACTCCTCCTCCAGCACCGACTCCTCCTCCTAAACCTCCACCAGCACCAACTCCTATGTTTCCACCACCAACACCTCCTCCTACGGCTCCACCAACTCCTCCTCCAAAACCTCCACCAGCACCACCACCAACTCCTCCTCCACCACCTCCTCCAGCACCGGCTCCTCCTCCTAAACCTCCCCCAGCACCAACTCCTACACTTCCACCTCCACCAACTCCTCCTCCAGCACCTCCACTTACACCTCCTCCAGCACCAACACCGCTTCCTTTTGTTCCTCTATCTTTTCCACTACCGCCACAATTTTTAACTTTTTTTCCATCTACCGTTCCAGTGATTATTATGGTTAATAAAACAACGTGCATTATAACATTACGTGAAAGCTTAGACATAATGTTATGGAAGTGGTAGTATTAACGATATAATGTATCACAAGAGAAAATATGTAGTTGGATTGGTTATCGGACAAACATTTCTATTTATAGGATAATTTTGAACATATGATGTTAATGATGTAGTGACTAGCACTAAAGTTTGACGAATTTCTACATGCTTTTAGGAGTAGCTTATAGCCACGTTTGCAACCTTTAGTTGCACTGAAATTACCAACTTGATTTAGTGCATATGCCGACATGCATTTTGAACACTTAAATAGTACGTGTCAATATGGACTACGATCAAATTTATTTTACGGATACCATCAATATTGTTGTTTTCTTCTTTAAGGGTTCCATCGGTATTATTAATCGTTAGCACAATGCACATTTGATCGTCCATTATAAGGATGAACAAACCACTCAAAAAAACGTGTCCATGATGATGCCTCTTTCATTTCAAAATAAAGATCCCGATAATTTAGGTCATTTGAAAAATAAAAGTTGAAAACATTTTACAAAAATTATTTGATATTTCGGAAAGTTTAGAAAAAATTTTCCTGTTATAAATTTGTATTCTTAACAAATGTTTAAGATTAATTAGCACATTTTTTTTGTCAAAAGAAAGACCGGTTAGCATTTTCCTCACAATAATTGGTACATAAAAATCAGTATGTATTTTAAAAAGTTATAAAATATAATTATTTTTTGAAATATTGTAAAAACAAAATTAACATTTTTTAATTTTATATCTAAAAATAGAAAACATAAAAAATATAAAAATCATTAGCTCGTAAAAAAAGTTATTAAGTAAAATGATCATATGATTATGAATCTTAATGAAAAAGTTTTGAAGAAAATGATCATTTTTTGTGTGTGTGAATCAGCTATCCTCTATGCACAACTGTAGAGATTAATCTCTTGAGTCGGGTATGATGGATGACAAAGTTTTCTTTCAAGATATTTAAGGTAGAAGAGATCATTTATTGTATCATTGAAGTGCTTTTGAGCAAGTAAAATGATCATATAAATCAAACGACCATAATATTTTATCATGAATATATCTTTTTTTGAACAGATCATGAATTATATCTGATAATAATTATATATGTTACAATTTCATATGTATAAAAAACACAGAGCTTCTTAAGTGATAAATATTTAATAAAAAAAGGATTATTACATGCATGCACTGCACCACTCCTGAGCTGTTGACAATGCCAAGCAAGATCATCAACCGGATGTTGTTGTCCTTCGTTCACTCAGTTATACTGCTAATGCGCTTCATCATCAAAAATAATATTTATAGTGCGTTTGTCAAAAATGTAAGTGTATTGAACACGGCACGCGTGGTTCTCAATCCAACGAAGTTTTCTTTTTCTTTTTTTGGTAACAATTGTCAAACTAGGATCAACTCAATGATGTATATATTGATTCTAGTTGGATCATAAGGCAAAATTAATATTTAAAATTCCAAAAAATGCAAGTGAATTATTTTTTTACCCGTCAAAGATTTAGCACTTAGATTAAATTTTATAATTAAGTTTTAATGCTTAACAAGGCAACTAGAAACATAGAAACATATATCTATCGAGATAAGACTCTGTTTTTGGTATTTACTGAGATAGGAGTATTCCTTGCTTATGTTGCTCTTGGCTTACTCATGCCGAGTTTAATCTTGTTCATATACCTCATCGTTTGTTTGTTTGTTTATGGTGTTGCATGTATATTTGCGGTAAATGTAATTGGGCGAGGCCAAGACCATTTGGGTTAAGTCAATATCCCTATATTTTGAAAACATCACACAGAAAAACATTATTATGATCGAAAACTATTATTTACATTTTTGTATTTTAGCCCATCTATTTTTACATATTTAAACCTTTTTAATCTAATTTTCTTATATTTCACACTCATTGAGTCATAGTAGTTTATGAGAAAGTCTTTTGTGGTCGCAACCTTTGTATTTTTTATAAAATTACAAAACAAAAATTAGGGGGCACAAACCAAAATTGTAAAGTGATAGAATGAAAACTTGTAGAGAAGTTGCATAATATATGTGTGGATTTGAGTTTGAACTCTAACATCCCACTTATTCACTTTAATATGTGAATTTCTAACCACTGAGCAACTTGATAAAAAAAGAATGTAAACTAGTTGTTCCTTTTGATAAAATTAAGTTATATCTTAGATGAGAGTTATGAAAACTCTATTTCTAACACTCTCTCTAAGTTAACTAAAAGCGTATAAGTTGGCTGATAGTTGATAACTTATAACTTATGATTTATAGCTAAAAAGATAAATAATTGAAATTAAATTGTGTTCGATAAATTAAATCGTTGTAAATAAAAATTAACATAAAAGAACATAATTATTTAATTTTAAATATATTTTATTTCAAATGTATATAAAATCATTATAAACTAAAATATAAAATAATGTGAATTCTAGATCAAATCCCCTCCCTCACTTCTTTCTTTCATTCCCAACTCTAACAAAAAAAATGAATTTCAGAATTAAGAACAACTACCGCCCTCCTGCAAGCACCACCGCACCCCACCACATCGCACCACCCTTTCCTCTCCACTGATTCAGTTTATACGCCACCATTTCATTGTTTTTGCGCCACCATGTGTCATGGCAAAGGCTTTTTAACGTTGATGTAACTATTTGCACTCCACTTGTGTTTTTTCTTTTATGTTGTTATGGTTCTTGCATGCAGTTATTTATTATGCTGAAGAAGATTGCATGGAGTAGTAATAACGTGCCCGTGTGATTTGAGTTAGTGGGTGCTATTTACTTTACAAAAGGTTAAAAAAATAATAAGGTTAAAAATGAGAGAAAATGTGAAAGCTATAAACTAATAAGAAAAACTTGTTACTAAACTATAAACTAACTTATTTGTTACCAAACATAAAGCTAAACCAAAACTCACTAAAGAAAATCTACTTAAAGAAACTATTTAAATGATGTGTATTTTTGTTTTGTATTCGCGGCTAAATGATATTTATTTGGGATTGTGAGATGTGACCAGTATTTTTTGTATGCCACTGTCATTAAACTACCTTGTCACTCATTAAATAATTCAATTTCCACTCAAGAAAAAACTGTAGCAACTTTGTTTTTCTCAATCCACGATGTATTTTCTGTATTTGATGTTAAAATATTTTATTTTCGTGAATAGAAGTAGAACTTGGATTGCAAAATTGCTCTTGGGCTTTAATAAAATTCCCAGTCATCCTAAAATGATCAAATTGTCTTGTTCGGTATCAAACGACAGTTAACTACCATTCCAGATCGAAACTATAATAGAAGAGAACTGATCTTTATCTAAACGTTTTTGCTCATTCCCAAGTGAAATGTCCATATTGCCCCTGCGTGAGTTAACTCACGCTACGTGCTGTTATTTGCCCAGACAGAGCCTCATTTCCTCATTTTCAATCAAATCTCTCTCAAATTACCCAAATTCGAAATTCCTTCAACTTCAAATCAAACAACAATTCAACAACAAGAACAAGTAAGTTTTCACTTAAATTATGTTGGTATGATAGATTTTTTCACTTGAACTAAAATTTATTAGGTTTAGTGTTTTGTTAAAATTTTAATTTTTTTTTGCAAAAAATGATAGAATGTTAAATGAAAATGACTTATAGTGGTTAATTGTTATGATGTTTAGATGTTTGCATGATTATGTTAAAAAATTTACACTTAGATTAGATTTTTTTAGTTTTAGGGTTTAGTTTAAATTTTGATATTTTTGCTAAGAAATCATACAATGTTACATGTAAATCACTTATATTGCTTAATTGTTTAGATGTTTGCATGTTTATGTTGTAGTTATCATTTTTAGGGTTTATGTATAATTTGCACTCCAAGTGTTTGATGAAATGTTTGAATGAGTTTTTCATTGATTGTTTTTAATTTCTTATTGTGTAGATTTGAAGCAATGGTCGGGTGGATCGACGTTCATGCACAATTCGACGGCGGAGAACCTCATAGGTTGAAGGTTCAGTGCCTTGGTGTAACGTTAAGAGGTCTCAAGGATGAACTGAATGAATTCGACCAAGGATTCAACCCAAGAGACACAAGCAGGGTGGAATATGTTCGGTATAAACGTCCAACGCTCGACGAGGGGAGAGTATCATTCACTTGGGTGGAATTAAAGAACGACGAAAACGTGACGAGCATGTTTTGGGAGCACATCATATTTCAGTGGATCGATATGCAGGTAACGTTGTTGAGATCAACTGAAGATATTATCAACAGTCTGATTCCGCCAAAAGATCGTGATTATGTAGGAAAATGCACCTTCCAACTACAACAATTGTCTTCCGCTGAATGGGGTAATTCAAACTTGTTAAACGAGCATTCACTCGGAAGTGTTATTGTTTCATTCAAAAGATTAAATTCTTGTTAGTTTGGTTTAGATGAAGGTATTGAAGTGTCAAGGACTGAACATCATTCTTTTGGTACTTGAATACCATCATCTAAACCAAACTAACAAGAATTTAATCTTTTGAATGAAACAATAAAACTTCTGGATGAATGTTTGATAGCTGTTGTTTAACAAGTTTGAATTTACCCCATTCAGAGGTAAGATAATTGTTGTAGTTGGAAAGTGCATTTCTGAATGTAATGTAATGTACTAACATATATAGTTGATATACATGTTGTTTATGTAATGTAATGTAACTTTTATTCGAATTCACGCTAAGTTTAATTAGGTTTTTTTTCGATTTTTTTAAGACGTAACTTTATTCGAATTTATTCAATACGCAATTTTTATTCGAATTAATGCTGATTTATTCTAATGTATTTATTTACTTGATTGGAATTTATTAATTAAATGCGCAATCATAAGACAAATGCAAAAATTAACAAAAGCGTGTAAAAACCATTTACAATGCATGAACAACCGGCCATAGTAGCGTGACTTAACTCACGCTAGGTTGGCCAGTGGTATTTGTTCAAGAACACGTTTTTTTGAAGTTGGTCAGTTATTCCACCTTCAATTTAACTCATTTCTACACGTTTTTCATACTCTTTTGACTGCATTTAGTACTAATAAAACCTATGGTACCCATTTCTCACTATGAATACCCCTCCAAAACTCACTATTTCCTCACACCATACCTTCTCTTCTCCTCCTCACTCTTTCACCTTTGTAGTTTTGTTTTTTTTTTTAGCTTTTTTGGGGGGCCAATTTAGTGGTAAAAAAGGGTCAAGGAATGGGGTAAATTAGGTCAACCGGCTTGGGGCACAAAGAGGTCAACCCTTGGGGTAAAAGTAAATCTCCTTCTTTTTACTCCAAAAACTTTTTACCGTGGGTAAAAAGACTCTTTCTTGGGGTATAAAAAGAACCAGATTTAGATTTACCCCGAAAGGATGATGTCTTTTTGCCCCAAGAAGGTTGGTCTCTTTTACCACCGACCTTGATCCTCTGTTACCCCTAAGTTGGTCTATTTTTACCTCAAAGAAGCACATTTATTTTATTCCAATAAAATGTATCAAATTATGTATTATGTAATTGTATCAAAAAATTAATAAAATGAGGTTTTGTATTACCATTTATATTATTAGCATTTATATTATTTATATTATTTGTATTACCATTTAAATAATTATTTATATTACCATTTAAATAAATTCGAAAAAAATATTGCATATTTTGAAACGTGAGTTAACTCACCCTGCAGTATTTGTAAATTAACACTAGCGTGAGTTAACTCACGTAAAAAATACACTGGCATGAGTTAACTCACATAGGGGCATTTTGGTTATTGGGTTAAATAAGTTTTTCGTCCCTATAAATATAACGAATTTTGATTTTAATCCCTATAAAATTAAACTGAATGTTTTCATCCTCACAAAATGTTTTATTTTGTTTTTCGTCCTTAAAATATATAATTTTGACGTGTTTTTGACATTTTTTGAACATAATATGAACATATAAATGTCGAATATAATAAACGGACATAACATGGATAAAATTTGAACATAAAAGAGTTTTAATTTTGCCATTTATATGAACATAAAATGGCCATTAAGGACGAAAAACAAAATAAAAAAATTTGTGAGGATGAAAACATTAAGTTTAATTTTTTAGGGACTAAAATCAAAATTCGCTATATTTATAAGGACGAAAAACTTATTTAACCCTTGGTTATTTTACTTGGGAATGAGTAAAAACGTTTGGGTAAAGAGCAGCAAAAGAAAAAAAAACAGTGTAACAACACTTGAGTGTCGTTGAACACCGAGTAATTTCTCTAGTTAGTTATTATTAAGAGTAGTGATATTTGAACAACCATTTGATACAACTTTTGGTGACAACTTCTTTTTTCTCTCTTTTCATTGGTTAAAAACAACGGATAGAGAAAAAGGAAGAGAGAGAATAAAAGGATAATGTGAGTATGAGAGATAAAATTGTCACAAAGTGATTGTACAAATATCATTTCTCTATTATTAATGGATTCTTCAATCATCTTCATTCTTGTCCCACTTGGATATCCCACACATCTATTGAGAAGCTTGGCTGCCCAGTAGTTGGGATTATTCTCAAGATTTTAGTTTACTTGAACACGGCATACATAATGTAATTAACCAGTAAAAATTCAAAAAACTCATGATATGATTTTCTTTTTTTAAAACTCGATATCTGATTCAAGAACCAACTAATTCGAGGGGATAAAAAAAAACTCTCATAGTATTATTGGCAAAATACCTCTTTCGTCCTTTAAGTTTGACAAAAATACCGGATTAATCCTTTAAGTTTTTTAAGTTTCAAATAGGACCTTTTTATCCTTTTAATGACCTATTTGAAACATAAAAACTTCAAATAAATGCAATAAATTAACAATTTAAATGACCTATTTCAAACTTAAAAAAACTTAAAAGGACGTATTTGAATCTTATAAAAACTTAAAAAGCCTATTTAAAACTCAAAAAACTTAAAAGGACTAACCCGGTATCGTCAAACTTAAAGAACTAAAAGAGGTATTTTGCCTAATTTTTTTATTTTTTTTGTCAGGTAGCATAGTGGGCAGTGGCTAGAATTCACTTTTTTTCATGAATAAGTGGGGTGTCTGGGGTTCGAACCCCAGCCCCTACATATAATAATGTCCCTGCCAACTGAGTTATGCTCACAGGAACCTTTAGGGCAACTTATTCATTGTTGGGTGACAAGCAATTCATCGGTTTCATTCCACGCATAGATAATAGAGAAAGAATTTAGTCTACGAAGAATCAACAATTATTTTATGAAAAATGCTAACAAGTGCTCTTATCTGAAAAATTATGCATTTAATACATTGAAACAACAAACAAAAAGTAACTTTTCCTACCTAAATTCCATCAATTATTTCTAATTTTGAATTCTTAACAAGTGCCTTAGGGCACTTTTTGGCATGACCCTAATTTTATTTTTTCACATACCTGTCTTACCCTTCCAAAAGTTGCCGACTACTCGGGTTGAAAATAGATAGATTCTTTTGAATCCATTCATTTTTCTTAATTTATATATGTTGAGTGAGTGAGTGGATTTGATTACAAAACATTAAATAATTCAATTTCCACTCATAGAAAGAAGAAAAAGCTGCGTGGATTCATTCATCAAGTACAGAAAAAGCTAAGTTGATTCATTCATCAAGCTAATAGCACCGTTCTTTAATTAAGTTACAAAATCTAGTTCTTTAATTGTACTATGATAAACGACAAAACGTTCGGACCTTTGCTGCAAAATATAAATAACAAAAATTACAAATACATATTGCTTCTATTTGCTTTAACTCGGCCAAAAAGCTAAAGTAAAAAAAAAAAATTGCTACTAACAATCAAGTAAGAATTATTAATTACATTCCATTTGCATCTACGCCTCCAAATTAATAAAGAAAAACATCTAAACCTATGAGAGAACGTGAATGATGTCAAACTATCCCCAACTAAGAGCAGCCGTTATACTACTGTATTCCTTTGGTTGTAGCAATGAGACTTAGTAAGTTTTCTTTCGCAACGTTGGCTTCCTCACATCTTTTCTTGAAGTCGATGTGGTTCCCGGTGCAGGTATGTCTATCGTAGCTTGATACAAATCGTTCAATCTTCACATAGGGTTAGGAGGAGTGGGTCAATAAAGATACATTGCCATAAAGTTCAAAAACTAGTGGAAGTTAAGGTAAATAGGAATATGAATATCAAACTTACCTGGGGATGCTGATAAATAGTGCAACAACTAGAAATGCAATTATAAGAGGAAATACTGGTGCGGGAGTCAACTCCTGCATTGTAGAAGATTAAGATTAAAAAATATCTTGTGCAAATGAGAACAGAAGGGAACCGAAAAATAGTAAATAGGCTAATCTTGAAAATTAAATGCAATTAGGCAAAAATATAAAGGATGGAGATAAGAGAAAAAACCTGCTTCAGCTGATCATCAATCCTGTATCTCAGTGGGCCCACATGGGTTTGAACATTTTTGTCCAAGTCGACCTCAATGATATCAGAATCAAATCTAAGTGAGCTTGACGGGAGACCAGATCGAAGTTGTAGAAGGTGCCTGCCCTTCGATAAGCCCTTCACTTGGAAGAAGTTCGAAATTGGCAGGGGGAAGACTGACTCTATCTTGCTTGTCTCACTAGCAGACCTGATTTCTACCATCAGATGTTTACGAAGCTCATCCGTACCGTTTCCTTCAACATGACAACTTACAATTGTCATATCTGGCTCCTCAAAAACTATAAAATCCAAACCCTTGATATCCTCAGTTCCAACCTGGAAACATAAACCAACCAGTTTACACCAGGATCAGCATACTGACAGCAAAGCTAAACAAGATAGTAAACAGGAACCAAGTACTAACCTTAACAGAAAGAGAATCTGGAGATGCACGCTCTATATTAGAACTTCCCATAACATCCCTTTTAGCGACTTTGATAGCATAGACAGTATCAGGCAGTAGTCCTCTCAGACGATAATTCCCAGACGAATCTGTTACGGTTTCCTCAAAATAGCCTTTTGACACTGACCGGGCTTCAACTGAAACTCCTCCTTTGGGTTGGCCAGATAACAGAGTGACTAAGCCAATAGCACTGTAAGAATTTATTTATTTCAGTATTTTTTCAGAGTGAAGTTAGAAAGTACAGGTAAGGGAGGTCACAGGTTGTACAGCAATACAATATAATTTTTACGTATAAAATATAATACAATTATGCAAACATGTCCGTTGCTCAGTGGTTAGGTAAAGGTTGTCGGTAATTTCTCGGGGTACGAGTTTTATATCCTACGTCACCCTATCATCAGCAATAGTTTAATACCCTCTTAAAATAAGGAAAATTAGTAGTCCTATTCAGATAGCCTTGCAATGGTTCTAGTATGCATCCTCGTGTCAGAAAACGTTGCAAGATAAGAAGGATTGCGATCCACTGTAATCATGCATATTGCACACTTCCAACAACAAGCATTATCCCACTAAGTGGGGTCAGCTAATAATTCCGTCAACCCGTTAGGACAACTACACATTGAAATAGAATTTACTACACAATTCAGGAATGTAATACACAACAGCCAACATAAAACCCCGTTGATCGTCGAATGTACATGAAATAGATCAATTACGACTTTCATGTACCTGGCTGGATAATTTAAATAGTTGAAGTGGAGCCTGGTTTGCAAATGACAGTAGGGTGGGTGTGTGCGTGCGTGTGTGTGTAAATAGTTACTATTGAAAATATATTTATTTGCTCAGAGATGATATTTGATGAGTTGTACTCCACTCAAACTTCCCAATCCGAACACACCAATACTAGATATAAACTAAAAAGTCTTTACCCAAGGGTTACAGAACACTCTTATTTACATCAGTGGTGTACCTCCTACACTGTTTTTAAACAAGAGAAGATGTCATGTTTATGTCTCAAAATTAGTCACTACAGCGCAGGGTCTCAATTAGTTAAAATAACTAGGAAGGCAATAATTGTGCATATATCATATCGATTATTAGAAGTTAAGAAGTTCCACGTAGAAGGGAACAAGGAAAACTAAGGTGTTTATAAGTGGTGGAGAGTTTGACTCCATTAGTTCAAACTTTTAGACCATGGGCCTATAAACACAAAATAACCAACTATTTCCAATACTCCAATTGGGTCTGTGCCATATTCCAACTTTGAAATAGAAAGAGAAAACGAGACTAGACATTAGTTCAAACTTTTGGACCATGGGCCTCCACACTATAAACAGAAAATAACCCACTGATGTTCCTACGCTCCAATTGGGTTTGTGCCATATTCCAACTTAAATATAGTAAGAGAAAATGAGACCAGACATACAGAGCAAGAAAAGATACAATACAAGCATGACAATGTTTGAACTTAAGTTCCTAGATATCTTTTTTGGGTACAAGGAAAAACAAATTCAGCATACTTTCAGATAACGTTATATAGTTGGTTTCAAGGATTCTAAATTAGGCCAAGATAAGATATTAAACCATAATCATCTAAACAAACAATTGTGACATGGCTAAAAATACTTGAAATGCAGTAAGCTGGAACCTATCAAAGATAGCTTTAACTTAAATGATAGTAAGGGCAATTTGGGTGAATAACTAAATGAAACCTGTAAGCTACTCGCGTGGCCTGGAAAGTAACTTCTTTGAACTCCCCTGACTCGAGCTCAATTGCCTGTGCTGGAGGTGAGAAAGCATATTCCTAGGAAATAAGACCATATATGAAGAATAAGGATATAGCTTTACCAGTGACCAACATAATTTTAATCATCTTGAAATAATACTGTATTTGCAAAATTTGTAGTCTCTTATGCTTCAACGTTATCTGGATAGGCAAGAAAAACAATTACACATGATAGCAAAAAGCTAAAACTTGTCCTTTTCTTTTTCACATTTTGTTTCCTTTTATTTATCAACCATAAGTAGCCTGTTACTCTCTTTGTTGAGGTAGAGATGAATTCGTAAGCATAAACAAATCAAGTATATTGTGAAATGCAAGTACAGCAGCATATGAATCAGAGCTGATTGATAGACAATTCATACATATCCAGGAAAACACAAGCAGTAGAATGTAATATCACCACGGTTATGTCCAGTATCGTACCTTCAAAACAGGACGCAGATAGAACATTCCAGGAAACAAACTATCAAATATGAATGCCCCTCCAGCCCCAGATACTGAGTTGTTTCTATAACCATTATCACCACTCAAAGATAACAGAACTGAAGGAATGAGCTCTTTATTATCATCTTTGTGATGTATATGTACTGAAATCTGACCAAGCTTCTGACAACTAAAGGAATGAGGCCCAACTTGTTTTAAATGATAACCAGGCTGCAAATATGAATAAAAAATAAGCAAACCAAAACTAAAAATGGCCTTTTGCATTCAGCGTTTATGTTTTTCATCGTATGATACTCATAAGGTAGAGAACAATAGTTTTAGTAAAAGAAACAAACACAAAGTAGGATACTCAAAACACTGTAGAGAATCTATTCTATACTATATATAAAGAAAACTATCCCTTTCAGCACTTTTGGGCTGGATTTTTCTTTCCAAAAATACCCTCAATTTTCAATACAAATAACACATGTAACAAATAGATAAGAATGAATATCCTTCAAAAAAACAAAAATAGATAAGAATGAATAAATTTAAATATTAAAATAAAAGTGTAACAAACACAAATGTCCAGTTTTTTCCTTTATCATTTAAAAAGTGTAACAAACTAGATGAGTGTGTCTATACTTACTTTTTCATTATCCCAATTATACCCTTAAACAACAACTTTTACTATAATAAAGATTATACCCTTAAACAACAACTTTTTATATAATAAAGATTGTTGTTGGTGTCATTAAAAAAAGAAGAGAGAATTTAGATAATAATTTTTTGTTATATTGTTGGTTTCATTGAAATCGATAATCATGGTTAGTTTGATTTGTTATAATTTGAAAGCAAAAAACATTAATATTTTTACTTTTAATCAAAATTAAAATTTCATATAAAAACACCGTTCATAATTTTCAAACGTTAACACAATAAAAAGAGCGGAAAGACGGGCACGTTAGTGCCCATCTTTTCGCTAGTTAATATAAAGAAAATTGAGCAACAAAAATAATACATATTCTTAGAATTTGGGCTAACGGCCTTAGTCAAGTCCAAAAGATTGCCTTGTAAGGTGAGGAATGCTCAAGTCTTATACACACTATCTAGGTCATATCTCTAGTCAGTGTGAGATTCTTAACAATCAACGCACTCTGTCGTGTATGGGCTTGGATATATTGGTCATGGACAAATGTGGGTGTAATAACAGTGATCTTGACCCAATAACATATCTAAGATAGGCAATTATACAATTTTAAAATTTAGGAGTAGGGCCTCGCTCAACTTCATAAATCTGACTTGTAAGATGAGAACTGCCCAAGCCTTATACACACTACCTAGTTCTTATCTCTAATTGTAGGACTCAACATATATATATATGTATGTATGTTGAGAAAACATTTCATGATTTGGTTCTCAGCCTGTGTGTGCGTTGCACTCATGCTAAACTGCTTTAAACAATGCAACTGGAAACTATTGACCATAAGTTTTGATGAAAATTAGAGGTAGCAATGCATAAACAAGGTAGACAAATTGCAAATAGTTTTTACTGAAAAAGAGACTACCTTTGAAGCCTGAACATTATAACCAACGTCATCATACAGAGGACCTGCCACAAAGGAGCCATCAGTTCCGGTGGTCGTTTCAAGAATTAGTTCACCACTTTTAAGTCCAGTGATACTGCTGTCTCCAGCAGCAAAAATCCCGATATGAACACCAGAAAGAGGAGGCGAGACAGATCCTTCAATATATACACCCAACCGACAAGAAAATGTAGGAATATGAGCTTGACAATTATCATCTGTCACTGATACCTACGAAAATGGGTTTAGCAAATGAATTTTTTCAGTGATTGGCCCAGAAGAAAAAAAAAACAGCACTAGACAAACTAGTCCTCTCCTTTGTTACTTACATGATGTTCTCTGGGATAAAATAAAAGCTTTTTATCTCCATCATTCCTGTAAAAAAAAAAAGTAAATAGTATAAAATATGGAAGACTGCAGCGCTTGAATTAATTTCATTTCAACACTACAAAGAGGGAAGGGAAAATGGTGGGAGAAATGAGATAGTGATTTAATTACTACTATAAAATAGTTCCAGACAGAAACCTCCCAGAATCACAAATTGTGTGCAGTATATGAATAATACACAATTATAACTATAAGCAGCTAAGCAACAGAGACATAAAAAATGCTATGAAAACACTTATCCTTAAAGGAAAAAAGCAAACATAAATACAATGTTGAGTTTCGTAACTATATCAAACAGATATTGGATTCGGAGTATGTAACTATTATAAACTCAAAAGGGTACAAATAAGGCACTTAAAATAGTTCGCATATAATTAGGACAGTTAGCATGAGATGGTATAAATGCACCATACATACTGTACTAATTTATTGCAGGTTGTACACAGTCGATCTTCATGGGATAAATTGACAATCATGTAATGGGATAGTCACTACTAATAAGATATTTTTCCTCTCTTGATCCTAGCTCTCTCCATAAAAGCTTAGTAACTATAAATTCAAAATGGTACAAGCAAGTTGATATAGTTGGAGTAGAATTAGGACAGTTAGCATGAGATGGTTTAAATGAACTCTACATACTGCATTTAATTATTACAGGCTGTACACAGTCAACTTGGGATAAATTTGCAATTATGTAATGGGATAGTCACTACAAATATGTGATTTTTCCTCTCTTGTTCTCTTCTTTCACATCAAAAGCCATGTAATCAAAACACAAATTCAACTGCAAACATTTGATCTAGAAAAATGTACCTCGAGTCCCGAGGAACAAAGGTAAGCTTTTCTCCTGGATTGGCCCAAACAGAATACTCAAAGACAGAAGTATCTGTTTCATCTTTCCCGTGGGACTTGAGTATGGCCATGGCATTATCACCAACGCCAGCTCCATCGTGATAAATATCAACAACTATTTTCTCAGGCAATGCATCATGTAAGCCGGAATGCACATTTATTTGTCCTTTAATAAGATGCTTTTCTCCTTTTAGATGGATGGGCTACAAAAACATATTGAAATTAAAATAAAATGAAGAAAATCCTAGAAAGAAGCAAATAAAAATGAATAAACTGCAAATGTAATCACAATATCTTCAATTCTTCATACCAATAGATTCGATGTGTCAATTATCACAGATGAGCTCCCAAAAAAGACACATGAGTCAATAAAACTAAATTCATGTATTCCGGGAAATTCAACACATATATGCTGGGAACCTTTCTGCAGGTAACAACACAAAAGAACAAAAATTAACATTATGAAGTTGCAATTTCCTGACATATTTAAACGAACTAACGATCAAATACAAATACCCGAATCTTCAAATTCACAGTTGACCCATCTGGTTGATTTATGTAACCATCAACATCATGAGTGGAGATAACATTGACCCAGTAGCCTTTTTGGACAAAAACAATTCCTTCGAAGTCCTCGGCTCCAACATTTACATCTATGGAGCTCTTCTCCCAGCACCAATTATCTTCCATGGTCAATGATTCGGGGGAACTATGTTTCACCTAAAAGAAATATTATAAAACAGTTTTAAAAAATGAATTAGAACATTCAAGCAACCAATACTGAACAAAAAGCAGTAACCATTTAAAAGGAATGAATTCAGGCATTAAAACATAAAACTAAAGGAATTCTAATTATACAAACCACAAACAAAATGGGAGCGTGAAAAAAAACACAAACCTCAAGCCTGTATTTTCCAGGAATAACATCTGAAAACAGAAATTCACTACGCTCGGAGGTCAAGCTAATTGACTTTCTCTCTTCATTATGTTTATCAGCCTGCTTGACAAGAGTCACAGATACAGATGGATCGCATTTCTCCTTGCAGACTACAGCACCACGGACATTGACCAAAGCCTACAACCACGCAGCAAACAAACAGAATAACCAATTTTTATGGAAATTTAACCTCACAACATATAAAAGCAAGGCATATATCCTGGTCCAAATGGGGTCAAAAATATTCCCAAAGAAAATGACGGGAAAGCATAAAATATTTAGTAAAATCAAATAAAAATCTTACAATATGAGAAATTTATAAATTAAATTAAATTAAGGTTAGCAATTTGTTCAAGTCAAACGAATCTCAGGTTCTGCTCGGATAGAAACTTCGAATTTTTAAAGAAATTGAAATACAACAAAATAATATTGTAGCAACTCAATGCCCATTTTTAAAACCCTGCTTGGATAATTATTGTGGAATTCAATTTGGTAATCAATCAAGTATCTTATGTGCAAACAAATCTGCGACCACCAATAACTTCACATTCAACCACCACAACTGACCTCACTGACACCATATAAGATCTAGCTGCAGAAACCATTATTTTTGAACCATTAGAAGTTCAAATCATCGGGACAGAACTAAATTTTGTTGAATCATTTTACTGCCATCTTGTTCAACTCATCCTTGATGAGCACAACTCAGAAAACGGGCGGGACATTTGGAAGTTAATGACACCTTTGCCATCAATAACATCAGAGTAAGGAGATCAAATTGATCTTTTTCTTTAGCTAAGGATCTCAATCCCCACCATCTCGCCAACGAAGACTATGAATCTATGCATTATCTGGGTCAATCGCCACCCATGATGTCAACGCCTTCTACAATCGTTTCAACGGCATTTTTACATGACTCATTACTTCTACTTTGACAATGATGGGAATGCATTGAGAAATACATCAAAATCAGTAAAGAATGGGTTGGAAATTTTAAAATTTCCACGTTGAGATGTCATTACTGATTCTTCATTGTGAAAGAAAATTACCCGATGTTAATGACAAAGTTATTACTATCAATGGAAACAAGTTTTTGAAACTCTTATGTTGGATGTACAAAACAAAGTATTATTTGATAAATCGTTTTAAATCTTCTCAGTACATTCCATCCTGAATTTTTTTTATCTGAACACACAAATTAAATTATATTTATATATTGTTGCATGTTATTATTGGTCAACAAGTCATACAACCATAAAAAAGATGCCATCTCATGCTGAACTATGATGACAAGGGACTCTAATTTTCAACCCCCACATAGTTTGGCATGCATGCAGCACAAAAGACTAAAGGCAAAAGGACTAAAGAAACGATAAGCATAATATATCATTTACAATGGATAAGAACTTTACCTGTGAAAATTCAACATTCAACAATGGACTTTTGATCGCAACATCAATATAAGATGGAGCAAACATGAGTCCAGCAGCATTATCGGGAGTAGCAGCAATTGCTGACAAGCGATATTCACCAGGAAGAACCTAGACATTAAACCAATAAGATAGAATACTAATAAGAAAATCAAACTTAGAAGATCATTTAGTAGCGGTACTAAAGAAAGTAGACATTAAGTTACTTTAATTTCAAGACATGCAAAATCTGGACAACCTCTATTATATTCAAACAAAATTCATATTCTCTTACATTTCAACCAAAATATTTGATATAAAATCATCACTACCTAACCTGAACCCCTTCACAATAGATTGATTTTTCAATTCTAATTGTTCAAATAAACCTCTAAATAATAAGATTTTTTAAAATTCTTAAGCTCAGAGCTGCAACCACAAATTTTGTGCTTTTGCTAGTGTACATGATCACTGCTTTATGGGTTTCCAATTTGAGTTCATACAGAAATCTATCGTCGATATGCATAAAAATATCATCAAATATTATATATTTCTAATGTTAAGAACCTTCCTGTTAAAGCTTGAGACTACATAAAATACAATATTGACAGATTAAATAGTAAGTAAATGTGCTATTCCCTAGACATGCCAACTGCAATTAAAGCAAAATTTCCAGCCCATGTAGTAGAATATGTTATTTAACATCCTAATCCGCCACATTTCTCTTTAAGCGTGAGCAAATTGTCCTCCAATAATCACTACGAGACAAAACAAAAGGGGGAAATATAATTGATTTTTTGCACTCTAATAAGTACCTCAAAGCAGAAATTCCCATTTCCATCTGTTTGTTTCTTTTGTGGTTTTACATTATCAGGTCCATGAGTCAAAGCCACCTAATACAATTAACAAAAGGTCAGCTGTGATTTTAATATGAAAATATTACCAAGAAAACTACAGAAAGGGGGCATGCATACCGTTGCTTTCTGACCGCTACTAACCATCCTAACTAAACCACAAAGATCATACGAAACGGCGACAATGTCTTCTATTGAAGACATATTTGGTAATACCTGAGCAAGGAGCAAAATTTGAAATTTAATTATGTAAAAGTATAAAACCTAAATTCCAAGCTTTTCACAACGACTGAAATGCTTTTATCATCATAATAAACAAAGCAAAAGTATTAAACACATAAAAATATGATAAAATTTATGATATATTTTACCATATAATTCTCCAATTTCTTGAATTTGTAATGCTTCTTCCTTGCTTCAATGGTATAGTGTGTGGACGTAACCTATAATAAATTCAACACAAAAACAAATGAAACATAAAATAAATAAATAAATTTAGAAACATACCCAACAAGGTAAGGAACTGCTGAAAAAACTGAATTTATAACAAATAGTGAATATAAACCTTTAAAGTTTAAACTGTAAAAGAAATTACTGTGACAAGAATTCAACATTTATTCTGCCATTTCTTATGAAATGGAAATATTGGTTTAATATAAATTGAGTCATATTGCACCACAGCGCAGCAAGTGACCCAAATTTAACATTCGAGTGTTATAAGACAGCTTCTGCGAATTATATTCAATAGTTACAAACAGCTTGCTTTGAAACTAAATTCACTTTAATTAGAATCTAATGTCTTGACGATTATGTTTACATTCTGAATCATTTGGACCTTTTGGAGGGAATTTAAAAATATACAGATAAATAAATCAAGTGATCAAGCAGGTTCACCATAAAGTAACCAGCCGAGACCGGTTCATATTAGTTAGGATGCAAGTCCAATCTAGTGCGATGCTCAGACCAATTAATCACCTGGCGGGTTAATCAGTCACAGTCAAATTGACCGATCCGGTCTGAGTTTTATAACACCAAATGACAGAAATAACCAATTTACGGAAACAAGGATGGTGGGAGAGAGAAATATTGTTTAAAATAAATGAAACCCCTATACTGAAAGTTAACCGAGGATTCTGAGACTAATTTCCATAAAGAATGCATTGTCTATGAATGTGCTAAATGAAGCACATTTCCTCATACTAATACCTGATCAAGCTTGTAATAACCTTGATTGTCAGTAATCGACCTTTCATGCCCATCAACTATGATCTTGACACCCTCCACTCCCATGTCGTTTCCATCAACTACACGACCCCCGACAGAAAATCCAGTTACCTGTAACAGTTAACATTGATAACTATTAACTAGCATACATGTTTCAACATTAATAGAAAAATTACAGTAAAATATGATAATTATTAATGCACCTAACATGTTTCAACATATTAAATCTTTATAAATGTTCAAACAGGTGTGTGTGTGTGTGTGCGCGCGGGTGTGATACCTAGATGTGATGGAATTCCAATATTAACTTGCAGTTGTTATATATTTGCTTTTTTTCTTTTCTTTTTCACGTGTTTTTTCAGAGGAAAAACAACTAAAGTCTTCTTCGACTAAGTGGGGTCAGCTACATGCTTCAACAGCACCACAAGGTCTTGTCATAAATGACAATTCAAATCCCATGATAAACCATTTTTAAACCTACACTTTTCAATAGAGGAAAGATGCACTTCTAATTTTCAATAAATGGTGACCATAAATATACACAAGTGACTGAACAATTTTCTTTCCATCAACAATGAAGGTCTATTTGATTTATTTCAAAAACGGGATTGGGCAAGACAAAAAAAAAATGTGTTCTGAATTTTATATTAAACTGATCCTGTCACAGAACAAATCTAGGAGTGAAGTACAGGACTAAACTCTAAAATTGTTACTTGTGAGACAACGGGACAACTGGTCCCAATTACAACACTACTAAAACGACAGCAATACTCGTTTTCATTTCCTCCTCAAGAACTAAGATTATTTCCCTATCCTCCCCCAAACTCTCCATCTCTCTATCTATGTATATAATATATATAATGTTTATAGTACATTAATATTAATGTAATAATAATATATTATTATAATAATAATATATAATGCTTAACATATATACATGTATGCATGTGTGTGTAATATGTATTGTATCAAGATAATTACGTACATGACAATGTCAAGTGCAAAATAAATATTGGCAGAGTGTTGCAGTAAATTTTAAGTACTTTTTCTGTGTCATGTATTGACTAGCAATGACGTTCAAAAAAATGTATTGACTAGCAAACAATATACAGAACAAAGAACTGTTTTGCAATCTGTAACTCAAATATTTTTTCTATGATGTTCTGCTTTTGTTGTGCATCAGCGCTCATTGAACAAACACTTACAGTTACTAATCATAGCAAGAACCCAACAAACTGCTAACTACATTGGAGGCTTCAGTTATCATTGAGCAATTTAATGCAACTTTTTTTTTTTTGCAAAAGCAATTTAATGCAATTATTTAAAGTATAATCATACTGCTCCTGACAGCCAGTGCAGGAAGTGAAATATGTTCACTAATAAGATGTAATTATGAGAAAAGTGATGCAAAGAATTTTATCTATTCATCCAAAATGACTTTTAAGAAATGTCAAAATACAACCATTTGCATCCATTTATTGAAAATTTCACATGGACTGCTCTCAATACAACAACAACAACAACAACCAAGCCTTATCCCACTAAGTGGGGTCGGCTGCATGGATCAAATGACGCCATAGTGCTCTCAATAGTGATACTTAATTAGATATTTTGATTAACTCCACATTGATAGAATAAACCCATTTTTATTGAATGCTCATGGGGAAGAAAAAAAACAATGAAGATGATTAGTATCTGCCACGTGTTTATCCATAATATAGTGTACCTGGAATTTTTGAGGCACTGTTACATGTTGATGCTTAACATTAACTGGGACACTAGATGGTGAAACATCAAATACTGTATTTTCACCCTTATAGTAGGGCACTAGTTCATAACTTCCTGTAAATTAACAAAAAGGATGAGCTCTCAATTCAAGCAAATAGGTTCCAGCAGCATCTAATCAAGATAAGCAATTTTCATGCACACCAGAAAGATAATCTTTGATTCACAGAAAAGAGAAATAAAATTATATAAGATGGGGAAAATGGATATCAGTTGTGAAGTCAGCATACAGACAATTGAAGTATGATCATTACCAAGAGATAAGCAATTTTCATGCACACCAGAAAGATAATATTCAATTCATAGAAAAGAGAATTAATTAAATACAATGGGGAAAATGAATATCAATTGTGAAGTCAGCATACAGACAAGTGAAGTATGATCATAATCAAGAGAGAAAAATTGCATTATGCATGTGAAGATTGAAGTTCTTAGAATCTTGAAGACTAATTCACATGTAAAAAATAAAAATGCATATCGCTGTTTGTCCAATGTGCAAACTACAAAAAAGATGTGAAAAAAACCTATAGGAGAGATTATTATTATTCTTTGTTTTTCAATGTATAAGAGCCAGAAATTCAACAGACTAGCGAATAATCTTTAAGAATGAAATTACCACAAGGTATTGAATTGAATGCAAACTTTCCATCGGCATCTGATACAGCGTGACAAAGAGCTACTTCTCGTCGTGGACCATTAGCAGAACCTTGCAAACATTCTACCTCGGACACGTCCTCTGAATACAGGAATATATGGACTCCTAATATTGGGTTTCCCTGGAAAAAGGAAAAACCATAATAAAAGGCATAACTACAAGAGAAAAGATTCAATAAACTGTATATCAAGTTAAAAATAAATCATGTCATGCCACACTAATTTGGAAGTTTAAGCTGATTGAGAGCAAAAATATCCTCTGACACCCTCAAAAAAGAATGTTAAGTGAAGAGGTCAAAGCAAACAAGAATTTATTCTTTGTTCGAAATGTCACAGACACAAGTGGATCCCTTAACTAAATTAGAACGCAATATTCAACAAAGAATGTGATAATATAGTGGTTCTGTAGAGAAAGTCAAATTTTAAATAAGATAGTCTTTCCGCAAAGATTACCTGTGCAACAACAGACCCACTGATACTATACCCAGGGACAAAGAAAATATCATCAATCACCCCATTCCCAAAGCCCAATTCCACCTGCAAGAATAACACGATTAAACAAAACATAGCAAGCGCAACATGCAAGCTCATTAAACGTATTGTGAGACTAAATAGGATGTAGGAAAGACAAGGGTATCAACACATGGCAAAATGCTGGAAGCAGAGTTAAACAAAATAGTTCAGAGTTCAGACCTGTGTTGAACCTTTAACTTCAACTTTCATATCACGATTTGAAGCTCGTAGCTCATATTTTCCTGCACATTGGCAGTATCGTCCATTTGTTTGAAAGAAGAATAACAAATAACAAAGACAATGAATGATTAAACTAAATCCTATCAACTACACAACAGAAGCAGTTATAAATTAAAAAAAAATACACAACAGAAGCCATAATTCTAGACAAGACACCAAGTAATGGACAATGTAACTCAATCGGCTATCACTCATTGCAACAAACATAGACCTTTTACATCTAAACCTCTTTTAATTATTTAATATTTTGACCAGTAATATTTTCTCTTGAACCCCGCACCTCTAACTACTGGACCATCCTCCACCTAGTCTACACTCATTTCTAGTGCTTCTATAGGTCCTCTCCATACATGCCCAGACTACCTAAGATGAGATTCTACTATATCTCCTATTGCGTCAACCCTAATGATTGTATTTCTAATTCTATCTTCTTCTTTTTTGTGTAACCACTCATCCATTGTAACATTTCCACCTCTATGACACTAACTTCGCTTTTTTATTGGCTTTTTCCGGCTCAACATTCAATACCATACAAAATTGTGGGTCTTATAGGAGTGTAATAAACTTTCCTTTCAAACTTGAGAAGTAATTTTCTATTGTATATCACACCCAAAGCGTTCTCCATTTCATCCACCCTACTTGGATTCTCGTTGACATCTTCTTCTATCTCCATGTTATGCATGATAGACCTGAGATACTAAAAACATGACATTTGTAGTATTTTATGCTCTCCGATATTCACCTCTACATAATAGGTTGGCTATCCTTTGCTAAACTTGTGTTTTATATACCTTGTTGTACTTCTTAGGATGAACTGTGTGGGTAGAAAAAATCCTAAACTGTGCGTAATATTAATCATTAATTAGACATATCTTGCATTTCTGGCTGTTAATCCTTTATACACAACTACTTCCCAACCAATTAATATTTTTAACCTCCAGTGACATTATCATTTGCATTGTCAAAACATGAAATCGGTTTTGTCGATTCGTAAACCATTGTATTATTTATACAGTTTCATTGTGTGTGTGTGTGCATGAATCTTGGACAACTACTAACAGGGCCGGCCTAAGGGCCAAGCAACCCAAGCAAGGGCTTTAGGCCTCAAAATTTTGGATAAAAAAAAAGGCCTCTAAAAATTTAATTTGGTTATAAGTATATCATATGACAGATAAATTACAAACATTTGCATAGCTTAACTGAATACTAAAAAGGCCTCAGTTACTCTTGGTCATGAATTCAAATTTTGGTCTCCACAAAATTGATTTTATACAAATATTCTATTAAAAAAATATTTTTAAAGACCACATTAAATTTTTTGTTTTAGGCCTCTTAATCTGTTGGGCCGGCCCTGACTACTAATGTTATATTTGGTAATAATTACCAAAATAGTGCAAGTGAAAGAGTTTCCAAAAGTAAACATAAACTTCCCTACCTGGAATTACATTTGTAAACAAGTAGCTTCCTGATGATGAAGTCAAGACTGATGACACAAGATCGCCAGAAGGAGACAATAGTTCAACTTTTACATTTGAAGGACCTCCATTTTTAACTGGACAGCTTTCTCCGCCTGCAGCTCCCACAACTCTACCAGATATAGAGAACCTACAGAGTACAAATTTCTGTAATTAATTTGCTAAATCCAGATTAAGCAAAAGTATACCATGCAGTAGGACATAAAGTAGAAAAAAATAATATATATATATAGCAAATTAATGACCAACCCTGTGAAACGAAAATTTATATCTTCATTGTTGTTGCAACCTTGATTGTCAACTACCACAGGAACCTATACGGATAAGGGGGGACAAAAAAGGTGTAAGAAAAACATAAATCTCCATGATAAAATTTCACCAATGACAAAGAAATAACAAACCTTCTCAGGATCCCATGACCACCCATCAGGTCCATTAACTTTAATTACAAAGGATCCCTGCAGCGAAAAATAAATGCGTTGAGAAAAACTGAATAACATATCCACACCTAAGATATATATGTGTGTGTGTGTGTGTGTGTGCGCGCGCGCGCCAAAGTTGACCAGAAAATGCTTATATATACACATATCCATAAAAAAATTTACCTTGTCATAAACCGGAATAAAATAGTACCCGTTAGGAGCACATTGTGTTCTATCCTTTACCAATCCATCCACGGTTTGAAGCTCAACCTACAATAGAAAAATCCATAAATGTTGGTCAACACAAGTTGAGAATAGAGACTATTAAATCATATCTAATAAACAATAGGAATATACTTGCACTCCATCCTCCTCCCAGTAGGAACAGCAAGATACCAAAATACATCAAATAAACAGCTTATTTTGCAGCTTAAAGCATAAGCGCTTACAAATAAGTTGTTACTATAGCACAAGATAAAGCAAAGTCAAACTGTTTTTGAATAATCTATACGCTGTTTCCATAAGTCATCCTAAAGAGCTTATACAAATAAGCTGAAAATAGCTTAGGAACAAGTTTTCCCAAACAGTGCCAAAAGAAATTATGTCGGGAGATAAACTCAAATAAGTCAATCGAAACATGCCCTAAAACTCCAAGCCAGATTAACATGTGCAAAATAATTAGAGTTCAAAATCAAAATCAAATACAGAACAAATGACAGAATAAAATTGTATGCACACAGTATTACGATTCTTGATAAAACTCATAGTTGAGAGAAAAATACATGGATTAACTAGGTAATTGTTGATTACATAAACAGAAGCAGCAAGACTTATATAGCCAATAAGAACAGCTAATTAGTCTAATTTTGCAGTTGCAACTAACTATTAATTACATCTAATACGAATACAAACTTACAGTGACATGTGAATAATCCAATTTGGCATCGGTTTGTTTCCTGGACTTCACCAACGATGAACTCGCCTGCGAAAACACTTTCATCAAACTCAAATAATCGATGGTAATAAAAAAAAATAACAGAATTCAGTTAGAGCATAAATAAATTTAAGATCCGTGCATTTAATTAATTTTCAAATCCGAATGCTTAAAAATCAAAATCGCAGAAGAGAAAGAGTAAGAGTGATGTAAATGATGAATTTACCTGAACGAATCCACCGCAGCCATAGATGGAATCAGCAGAAGCAACTGAAATTGAATAAGTAGTGAGGAATAGTAAACATAGGAAAGCATCTCCGATCGACATTTCCGATCTGAGATTGGGCGATGAATACAATCAAATCAATCCAGATCTTAGAGGCTCATACAATACAATATTTATTTATCAATTAATTTAGTAGAGCTCTGCACTGACTCACTCCTCGTCCTCGTGGCCGTGGGTGAGAAGAGAACTAGACAATGGGTTTATGGGTTTAGATTTACAGTGCTTAGTAACAAGAATCCCCCAAGTTACAAATATAGGTTTTTAATTTTCTTAAATTAAAATTAGAATTATCTTATTAACCAATTTTGTTTTTTTAGGGATGTTTTTTTTTTAAGAATAAAAAATGGATTATATAAACTAAAAATAAACATTAAAGAAAGAGATTTCAAGAGAAATAAACAATTAAATCAAGAGTTTTATAAAAATATATTACTATCATTTGGAGAAAAAGTAAAAGTATCTAACGGCGACGGTTCCCCTTTAGCATAAGGTGTACTCAAGAGGTCGCCCCAAACATACAAACTGTCAATGTACAAAATTATAAACAAGTGTCAGTCGATACCCAAACAAAGATAAAACATGACACGAGAGCATCTCAATGTTGCAACTAATTATAGATAGCAGGTTTAAACGAGCTCTACATCGTCAGTTCACTTTAAAAAATCCATTCTTTTTTTTTTCTTTTCAATAGTACATCAAAATCGAACCAGTCCAAAAGAAAAACCGCAAACCGAACCAATCCAAACCGAAACCGCAAAAAACCGTATTTTGTTCATATGTATTCGGAGCATTTTTTTTACTCAACCGCATGGTTTGGTTCGGTTTGCGATTTTGATTTTACCAACCAAACTAAACCGCAGTGTAAGAAAAAAAAATTATTAAATATATATCATCTAGACCAATACTCAAAAATTCAATGAAAACTTTTATAAAATGATATATTTTTTTCTCTTGACGAGTTTCTTCTTTGCTTTTTCTATAAAAAATGTATTTATGTGTTACTTGAACTCTTAGAGGATGATTAAAATTTTAGGATTACTTGGTTTACGTAGCTGGGAACATTGTTGGATGAAAATAAAATTGTAATGTTGAATGAAATTTAAAACATTGTTGAAAATATGTTGTGTTTTAACTTTTTAAATTGATTTTAACGTTGAAAACAAAAAAATTATTGTCTAAAAAAACTGCACCAACCGATCAAATCCAAACCGCATTGATTTTGCTTGGTTTGGTTCGAATTTTATTTTAAAAGTCAACTGAATCAAACCAAATTGCATACTTATTTATCTTGCAGTTCGGATGACTTTTAACCTCAGAACTGAACCAAACCGCACCGCGAACACCCTTAAATAATACAACTCTCAAGAACCCATCAAGTTTAGTTCACATATCCTTATTTATTAATTTTGTCAGGTCTGCAGCAATTTAACCTAATATTTTCTCGTTCATTTGCTGTATTAAGTTAGCAGTAATTTAACCTAACAAATTTCATCTAAAAAAATGCATCACACCAATTTCATTCCTATCATCTTGCCCTTTTTTTGACAATATTTTGTACACTTGTGCCTCTGTTGCCTTTTTTACTTTGACAATATTTTGCACACTTGTTTAATACGTTTACAAACAGAATACCCTAATTTTCATGTAAATTTGGCTATACATCCTTATTTATTAATTTTATTAGGTCTGCAGCAATTTAACCTAATAATTTCCCTCTAAAATGCTGCATTAGGTTAGCAGCAATTTAACCTAACAATTTCCATCTAAAATGCCGCACACCAATTTAACCTAACAAATTCCCTCTGAAATGCAACAATCCCTAATATTTCTCCTCACTGATGAGTTTTTCATTCCTATCTTATTGTGTCATCATTTGTATATATCTATTGTTTCTGTAGATTTTTTTAACAAGTTGTCATTCAATGCTAATTCTCTAAACCTAAAAATATTTCCCTCCTACTATATGTCTAACTTGAATTTCAAAATTTGCGTGCCATTTGTTATGTTGCCTCCACTTTGTATGCATTTATTAAGGCATGAATTTATCACTATTAGTTAGCCCTTCCATTGTATTTGCAGTTTGAAATTCAATATCGTCCTTTGACCTTACCCCACTCAGCAGATGTTTATCTATTTCCAAAGCAAGCATACGTAACTCTTTATCCTCCATTTGTATCTCTTCATCACTTTCTCCATTTCCTTTCTTGATAGTAATTTTTTCTTCTTCTCCAACTCTTGTCTCAAGATTTTCATTTCTACACGCCTATCTCTATTAACATGTTTTGCATAGATTATATGTTTTCTCTTTTTTTTTTACAAATTTTTTCTCTTCTTCAATCATCATCCCCTACATTATAGATCCTCTCATCCTCTGTCATCTACTTCTCATTTCTACACGACCTTCACTGGAAATCTGAATCAGTTGCTTGCTACTGCACGTTAAAGCTCACCAATACAACACCGTCGTTAAGGTAATTGATTCATTACTTTAATTTCTTAATTTATATGCAATTTTTTTTTATCATTTTGATTTTTATGATTTGTTTGGTCTGCACATGTCATTATATCACCATGAAATAGAGAATTCCTTCTTGCCATGACCAATTTCATCTGCTACCACTAAGTCTGGGATCTTTTACTTCCATCAATTGTTTTTAATCAACTCATGTTTTTGAGGTTTCTAATTATGGTTGTTTTAATTTTGTCTTGCAGTGTCTGTATTCACATCTCTTCCTGCATGTTCAAAGTTGAAGAATGAAGGACTATTATTGGCAGTAAAATGGTTTAGCTCAAGGTATTTGTTTGCGCCACAATTCTTGGGCAGTTTTAGTTTTTTATTTTAATTAACAAATTTGGATATAGTGTGCAGGTTGTAGTTTGTTGAATTTAATAATCACGTGTGTTCCATGTTCAACTGATAAAGGACCAAGAGTTATCAATATGTATATATTAGCAATTTAACATATATGTATGTTCTTATAATTTGCATATTCTATAAGGAGTTAGCAGCTACATATGAAAAGAAACTGGAGAGGAGGATACCTAGCATAGTAGGTTTTATCTTTCATACGCTACATGCTGATGGTGGTAAGAAAGAACATTGAATATCACTGTAATGTAACTTCAATCCATGATGCCGCGACGTTACTTCCTCAGCCTTATTGTTTTGCTGTTTTTTTTTTCTTTTTCCTTTGCTTTGTTTGTATGTTCTAAGACATATTGTTGAACTTTGTGATTGGCTTGAAAGAAGAATACTACCTAATTTTTTTTTGTACATGTAAGTTAATGCATTTCATGGTTTGACCGTATGAACTCTCTTCACTTTGTTAGATGATGAAATGAATTTCTCTTGAGTTGATTATTAGTCATGGTTTGAATCCTTTGTATATGGTTTCTCTAACTTTTTCTGCTCATTGATGAGTTTGACGTGTATAATTATGAGCGGTTGTGTTTTTTTCTCTTTTTTCTGATCATTCTAATAAATTATATTCTAAATGAACAACATGTTAATGTAGTAAGAGAATTTAAAGTAAGAGAAATTTGTATTGGTTTGCATTTGTCACCCACTCTTTGACTTCAGTTCTCTAGCCTTCATATTCACTTTAATTGCACAGTATTAGACATTAGTTGCCAGCACTTTCTATATGCTCTCTACTAATGCTTTTGATATAATTATAATTATGTGCATGCTTCTCTTAGTAATTGATTTTGCAGGGTATATGACTTCAGCTAAAGCTGTTTTTGCATTGTTGCAAGGTTTGTGATCCAAGTTTTTCATCTCTTCTACTAATGTAAACACGTTTGTTGAATTTTTTGTTTCTCTAAATTTGATGTTTCCATTATCAACATTTTGTTTGAATTCTTATATGTAACTCTTTTTTCCTGTATTTTTTTTGCTATAGCCCCACTGGATCTACATGATTTCAGCAACAAAGAAAAGTATATTAACACCATGAAGCTAATGTCCAGGATTGGGTTGTCAAAACTAATGTCTCAATGCAATTGTGCTTTTAAAACTCTTTCCTTTTTGTATTATTGTACTTTAGATGTCAATAATATGACATGACATTGATGAATCCTTCGATTATTTTGAGTTTGATGTAATTATGGATGATTTTCAATTAATTCAAGATGAATTACTACATTATTTTTGTTGAACGAAGCACTGCAGTTTACTGTAATACACTAGAAAATATGAATTTAGAAATTATCAACTAGTCTTTTGATTTAAACTATAGTTATGCTGAAATACTTTAATATATTATTGTTACAAACTATATCAAGAAGCCATCAATTCTCCGATAACACAATCATATTATTTAGTACCAAGTCTCCGTAATAGGTATACTCTCTTTTTTGACTCCACAATAAAAGTTGTTATTAGGTACCAAGTCTTATAGAGCAAGATCCTCTTATTGTGGATGGTCTAAGTACACTTTTTTGGTGTAAAAAACGTTACTCAACTACTTACAAATTGAACCATGAATCTCTTTCTTAAACTATTTAACGTCTCAACCCTTTGGACATTGGATTACTACTTACGAGATAAACAGCTTATTTAAAATATGTTGATTTATCAATAATAATTTACTCAAATGTTAAATAGCACATCAGATCTGTGCGGCGCACGGGTCAAAAGTCTAGTTAATATTTTAACTTAAAATATTATTTAACAAAGGACGGTTACTTCATGAGTAACTCTCAACCTATTAAACTCCTAAAGGACACACTTTTTAGTGTCAAGTACTTAGAAAAAATCTCCTTTGAAGGCACTCTTACAAATTAGAAAATTGCTGCATACACGTGTTATAAGGTTTAAAAACACATGTAAAAGACGCAAATGCCCTCTCGGCAGTTAACTACCGAAGTAAAGAACCGACTGCAGTTAACTATCGAAGTTCTTTCGACTTAACTGCCGAGGAAAAACGGAAAAGAAAAAGAAAAAAAAAACCATCGGCACTTAGGTGCCGAAGAACACATATCATTTTTTTTTTGTTGAAAATATTATGGTTCCATGTTACCTAAATGATATAATGCATATTGATGGCCCTGATGGGACCATATGAGAACCATATTTTTTGTTAAATATTGTGGTTTCGGTGGACAAAATTAATGCCATATTGCATGCCGTGCATTTAAAATTTTAATATATCAAGAGAACAATTCAAATATACCAGTATTATTCTACTTTTCCGGGCTAATAGACCCAAATACACCATATATACTGGTTTTATTGTTTTCTAGTATGTGAGATAAATTCAAGGAGCCATACATCCATGATCTAGTAGGCGTCCATGGAACCATAATATTTTCAACAAAAAAAAAATGATATGTGTTCTCCGAAGTGCCGAGGGTCCCCTTTTTTTTTTCTTTTTTCGTCGGCAGTTAATTGTCGAAGGAACTTCGGTAGTTAACTGCTGCAGTGGCCATTTTCATCTTTTACATTTGTTTTTTCAACAATTTTCTACAAATTAAGAGAACGAATGGTAATTTACTCTCGTTTAGATTATTGTTATTCTTTAAGAAAAATGGTTATATGGACTTGGATATTATTGGGTGTGCAAAGTCCCCATATGGAGTAATATGAGATGTTATAGGAGTATTTAAGTGGTTTGATCATTTTCTTAATAATTAGGGGTATGTTTGAATGGAAGTTTTAGGAGGAGAATGAGAGGAGGACTTATTTTTCTTTTCTAAATCACTGAGATTATAAAATGTTTTTTAAAATAACGTAGATTTGATTGAAGTATTATATGATTATTTCCTTAATAATTAGGGGTATGTTTGAATGGAAGTTTTAGGAGGAGACTGAGAGGAGGACTTATTTTTCTTTTCTAAATCACTGAGATTATAAAATGTTTTTTAAAGTAACGTAGATTTGATTAAAGTATTATATGATTATTTACCATGTTGTAATTTTTTCTCTTCAATATAACAATTATATTTAAAAGAGTTTTGCTATATACCACGATCAATATTGCCTACAAAAACTAAGAATGTATACGTGTTCTTTAATAAAAAAAGTGAATGACGGTTAAAAGAGGGGTAGTGGTTGTAAACGGATTTGGATTTAAGAAGCGTCTGTGGATTTCGTCGAATGACATTTCGTAGAAAGAAGCATTTTCCTATTTAAAAATATAGATAGATTTAACCTACAAAGTGTAACAAAAAAAAAACCTCCAAAGTCATTCCCTTCAAAACCCTCTTAAAATTCCCTCACAAGCAGATCCTTCGTTTTTAAGGGAGGGTTTCTGTAAATGCTTGAATATTATCAAATAATCTGTTGTCAACATGTAACTTTCCTAAGGGCTGGGTTTTAAAACTTGATTTCGATGTTGAAGAACGTTCTTCAAATACTCCTCAACAGACTTGGAAAGTGGCATTTAGCATGGGGCAGTGAAGTTTTTTCCCACCATAGGAAAGTTGATTTTTTACCATTAGATCAAACAAGGAACATGGTCTTATCACACTCACTCAACACTAGATCTTTTTTATATTATCTCTCTCCCCCTCCACGTCTCTACCCACTCACCCACCACCAACAACAACAATCTCTCAAAATTTATCTATTCTACCACCACTGACTCCATCCTCAATGTTCTTAAAACACCCAGAAAATAAAATTAAAACACAATCCAAAAAACACCAAAAAAATAATAATTAACCAAATTAAAAACAAAATAAGAGGCATCGATTGTTTTAGCTTTGTTTTAGCTTTCTTATTTCTTGTAGCTTCACTTTCAAAGATACAATTATTTCTTGTTTGAAATTAATTAAAAAGCAATGATTAAACTGAAAGCATATATGAACCTATTTTTTAAAAATTTTGGGTTTCTCATTCAAACACAACCCAAAAAATTTAGAAAATGCAAATCTGAAATGGGAATGAGAAACCAATGGAATGGTAGTATCTCAGTCTCCAATAAGTACCTTTGCTCTATGATTATTGTATGATTTTAAAATAATGATTATATAACAAATGTTATTTTGTGAATTGTGATTTGATGCTATGCTATATAGAAATGGAAGTGGTAGGTGCGATTTGTATTTTTTTTAATGTAAATCTTACTGTTTTCTTTGACGGCGATGGATGAATATGAAAAGAAAAGATGTAAAGATTTGGGGAAATGATGAAGGTGGTGGTGGTGGTGAGAGACTGGTATGATGAGAGATGGGGAAGGAAGAAAATGATGGTGGAAAAAAGTGTGGAAAAAAATCTAGTACTGAGTGACTAAGATAATACCATGTTTACTATTGGTTAAAAATCAACTTTCTCATGTGGGAAAAAACTACACTTCCCCATGCTAAACCCCACCGACTTGGAAAGGTATTTTCAAAAGTTGTGGCAACCATTAATTTTGTTCGTCTAGATTTTGGTAATTTGATTAAGTTGCCATATTGTTTTGAATTCAAGATAGGTTTGTTAGAGAGGAAAAGATAATGTGTTGAGTAAAAAAAAAAAGTTTGTTAGAGAAGTTTTGATTGAAGAATTGTTGGCAAATTTACTCGAAAGTAGTTTTAACCATATTTTAAGCATTCAACAAAGATGTTAAGGAATTACCATGCAGATAAGACTTTAAATTAATATAAATGTTTTTAGACATATCAATTTGTATAACCTGTAGTTGATTTCT
>Ga0315915_1000993_pt1 | contig 32766 bp, 18 predicted proteins | sample MpolbnodulesMG_FD_207738 | JGI IMG/M metagenome (GOLD analysis project Ga0315915, IMG submission 207738) | Medicago polymorpha root nodule microbial communities from Los Angeles, California, United States - branched nodules | ecosystem: Host-associated > Plants > Roots > Nodule | place: USA... | reverse complement strand
ATAAAAAACGTTTATTCTACAGCTTTGACCACCGACCAACGTACGTGAGTTAACTCGTGCACAGACCAGTGGTACGTGACTTAAAAGGAAATTATGCTGGGCGCGAACAAAAAGTGCAGGGGAAGAGCAGAAATCTTGTTTTACACATGTGTTGTACTTAGTGATGAGTTTCGTAAACGGGCTTAGCAGTTAGCTCTCATGAGACGGGTTCTGAGTTCAACTATTGGTTAACTACATTGACCCGAAAGAGATGGCACATAAATAACCTAAAGAGAAGGACAACAACACATAACTAAAGTGTAAAAACAAAAAAACAACAAAAAAGGAAACAACACGACAAAATTTAATGTGGTCCCCACAATCAATACTACAACAAGCGCGTGCTCTTCACATATCCTCGTAGATATCAAAAACCAATTTCTCGCGAGAAAATCTAAAATTTACGAGAAGACAGCGATATATGAATCAAAATCTCATTATATCGTTTCAAAAACGAAAGCGACGGTAGAGAAAAGATAGGGTTTTTAGAGTGGACGTGTGTCCGAATATTCACTAGATTTTAATAACTAGTTTCAAATCCGCAAAACTCTCCGCAGCTTTGCTTATCACGTATCTCTTACAAAACGATAGCTTATACTGATAATTAAGCTCCCTTATCAAATAAGCAATTGTACTTATATCTGATAGGTCTGTAGAAAATGAAAGACCCTTATCTCAGTGTGTATAAATGCATCGAAGATAGCGAGAAACAGAGTCTCTCTCTTCTCTCTCTTTCTCTCTCCTCTTTCTTATCCGCAGTCTTTGAAACAAACCCTAGAATTTCTCAAATTCAGAGCTTGTGTACTAATCCTGTAAGATTTTCAGATTGTGAGCTCTGTAAGTTGCATGCTTTATCTTTAATTTGTTTTTTGTAGATGGAATTGAATTATTACACTGTTTTCATTTTGGTTTCAAATTTAATTCTTGTTTAATTTTATTTTTTTTGGTGTTTGAAATTGAAGATCGGTGTTCAGATTTGAGGATCCGCTATGACTTCTTTGAGCAGAGAATTGGTGTTTCTCATACTCCAATTTCTGGAGGAGGAGAAGTTCAAAGAATCTGTGCACAAGTACTTATCATCCTTGTCCTTTTTTTGTTGATTTGATATTGTTGTTGAATTTTTCCGTACAAATTTTAAATTTTTTGAGGAAAAATAATGTTTTTAAAATTAATTATCATATTTTTTATTATTATTATTGTTGTTTTATAGATGAACATTTTTATTTATATTGAAAGGGGTCATTGGTAATCGGTTAATCTATTTGTGTGGTAGTTTACTTTTGATCTTTAGCTATGTTCTGGATTGTGATTGTGAATTGTATTGGAAATGGGCTTAATAATAGGGATACGAGGGGAATATATTTTTTTTCCTTTCAAATTTTTGTGTTGATTTAATGTTCTGGATTATGATTGTGAATTGTATTGGAAATGGGCTTAATAATAGAGATATGAGGGGAATGATTTTTTTTTTCTTTCAAATTTTTGTGTTAATTTAATGTTCTGGATTATGATTGTGAATTGTATTGGAAATGGGCTTAACAATAGAGATACGAGGGGAATGATTTTTTTTTTTCCTTCAAATTCTTGTTAATTTAAAGATGATTTATTTGTATATGGATCATCGAGTGACAATTATCTAATTGACTATGTGTGTGTTGTGAAAATCATAATCTAGACCGTACATCAATATATAATTACTTTCTGCGCATCGGTCTATTGATTATTTATTTTTTTAACAAAAGGTCTATTGATTATTGAATTTTGTATTAAGATTCAACCATAGATTTTCGGTGTCATGAAACATAATTTGCATTACTTCGTTGACCATTGTTCCATTTGGTTTCTGGTGAAATATGGAAAGAAATTAATTGCTTTTGAATATGAGAAATGTACTTGTCAAGTGCAACTCTTGTAAATATTTTAATGGTAACAGGCCATTTCGTTCTGTTCCAAAAGGCTGAGATTTACAATCCCATCAATTAGAAATTAGAATGTAGATGATGATAAAACTAACTGAAAATTCTCTCTTTCTTTGCTGAATGTTTCCCATTTTGTACTTCATTACTTCTTATTTCTTTCTTTATAATGCTTGTTTACCATGTAGGCTTGAGAAAGAATCCGGGTTTTTCTTCAATATGAAATACTTTGAGGAAAAAGTACAGGCCGGTGAATGGGAGGAAGTTGAGAAGTATTTATCAGGGTTTACCAAAGTTGATGATAATAGATACTCCATGAAAATATTCTTTGAAATCAGGAAGCAGAAATACCTGGAAGCACTTGATAGGTATATATTATTACTTATAATTTTTAATCATTATTGGATTTTTCTATTGTAACTGTGATTATTAAAGTACTTGACATGTTGCTTTGTCTTTGATGTTTTTAAATTTTAGGCAAGACAAGCCAAAGGCTGTTGAGATATTAGTGGGTGATTTGAAAGTATTCTCGACCTTCAATGAGGAACTATACAAAGAAATCACCCAACTGTTAACTCTTACTAATTTCAGGTAATATGTTGAATACACAGTCCAGCATAATACAATATTGTTTGTATGCCGTATCTTATCTTGTTTGTTATGTTGATGAGAAAAACGAAGTCAGTCTATATTCTTGAATATGCTTTCAAGAATCATATAACGATAGCAGGGTAGAGATTGTGAAGTACTAAGTTTATCTAATTGTGTTATATGCCTTTTATGACCAGTAGACTTGCCAATTTATTAAGCTGCAAGACTGAAAAGTTTTTCCTTTTCATTTTATATGCCAGGGAGAACGAGCAGTTGTCTAAGTATGGTGACACCAAAACTGCTCGAGGGATTATGCTGTTAGAGTTAAAAAAGCTCATAGAGGCGAATCCTCTGTTCCGCGATAAGCTTGTCTTCCCTACTCTGAAGTCGTCAAGATTGCGGACATTAATCAATCAAAGGTATAAATGCTATAATAGTAGATAAATACGCAGGTTAAAGTTTTCATCCTACTCTCTCCCCGCCCAGAAAATTCATTAGAATTTACTGTGTTTTCTAATTAACTGCTTGTAGTTAATTGGGTTCTTTTTGAATGGAAACTGAGAAATTTGTGTGGCTTTTCCTTTCCGATACATACAAATGCTATATCTCTTTGACTTTTACATCAGATTTTAACTCCTCACATAAAATTGACTGTTGATTAAACTACTTGATTAATGATAAGAATTTGGAAGCTGGCCACTTTTTTCATTAATTTATATTTTTGGATTTCTAGTGTGTTATTCCTTGCCTTTTCTACCATTAATCCTTATCCACCCTTTGTTAATACAGTTTGAACTGGCAACACCAGCTATGCAAAAACCCAAGGCCAAACCCAGATATAAAAACTTTATTTATTGATCACTCGTGTACACCTTCCAATGGTCCTCTAGCACCAACACCTGTCAATCTTCCAGTTGCTGCTGTTGCAAAGCCTGCTGCTTATACTTCACTTGGAGTGGGAGCTCATGGTGTATGATACCTTGCATTTTATAAAATTGGTTCCTTACACTTAAAAATCTAATTTATCATGTTGTTTAATGAATATTTTGTTTCCATTTATTTTCTATAGCCCTTTCCACCTGCGGCAGCAACTGCTAATGCGAATGCTTTGGCTGGTTGGATGGCCAATGCCTCAGTTTCATCATCTGTCCAAGCAGCTGTTGTCACAGCATCAACCATACCCGTCCCTCATAATCAAGGTTAAAAATTTGTTTCTCTTATTGTCCTTTTATTTTATCTTAAAAAAATGTGCACATTAATTTTGCCAATAACTCACCTCATAAAAAAAAAGTTGCATTAAATCTTATTCTACACATCCTAGATTTTTCACTTGTCTAGCTTCATTTGAACAAAGTATTATAACTAGTGTCCTAGCAGTTGAAATTGCATTTATTAAGCTTTGTGAGCAGGTTGGCATGTTCTGAAGTTTTGCTTAGTATTTTACGTATTCAATAACCTCACAATGTAAAAGGGTGTCATGATTTGTGCTCCTGCCATTTGCCCATTTGTTTAACAGTGTCGATCTCGAAGCGCCCGATAACACCTTCAACAACTCCTGGCATGGTTGAGTACCAGAGTGCTGATCATGAACAGCTAATGAAAAGACTCCGGCCTGCTCCTTCTGTGGAGGAGGTAATATCAATAATCTTCTGTTTAGGATATCATTTGATTGAATTTCTTTATGTGAGTAAATTGTCCGACTCATCACTAATGTTCATTTTTGTTACCTTAGGTTTCTTATCCTTCAGCTCGACAAGCCTCTTGGTCGCTGGATGATCTTCCACGAACAGTAGCCATGTCTTTGCATCAAGGGTCCTCTGTGACAAGCATGGATTTTCACCCTTCTCACCAAACCTTACTCCTTGGTATTTCCTATAATTTTTATACACATGTATAATGTTTCATTACTAAAATCCTGACAAGTATTATATGAATGCATTTTCCCGTTGAGCAGTTGGTTCAAATAATGGTGAAATTTCACTTTGGGAACTTGGGATGCGAGAAAGGTTGGTGTCCAAACCATTCAAGATATGGGACATATCAGCATGCTCATTACCATTTCAGGTTTGAATTTCATTTGTTAATGAGTTCTCATACTGTGCAATATTCAAAACTATTGGAGTCTTATAGTAGAGAATTTAATTTCACAGGCAGCTGTTGTCAAAGATACACCTTCTGTTAGTCGTGTCACATGGAGCCTTGATGGAAGTTTTGTGGGTATGTGATGTTTTTAAAATATATTTTGTAGTTGTCAGACTCAATATCTAACTGGTTGCTTTCCTGTAGGTGTTGCATTTACGAAACATTTGATTCACATATACGCCTACAATGGATCAAATGAGCTTGCCCAGCGTGTGGAGGTGAGAGTTATTCTTATAAGGGTAACTGAAGTTGTAATTGCAGTTTGATTTAAATTTCTTTCTTTGTGCAGATTGATGCCCATATTGGTGGTGTGAATGACTTGGCATTTGCTCATCCAAATAAACAACTTTGTATTGTCACTTGTGGAGATGATAAGTTGATAAAGGTGCACAAGATTTACTAATTGTCGTTTTGGATTGTGCAAATAAGTTGTCTATTTTTTCTGAAGAGGAAATTTTTAACAGGTGTGGGATTTAACGGGACGAAGGCTATTTAACTTTGAAGGGCATGAGGCTCCAGTATATTCTATCTGTCCTCATCACAAGGAGAACATTCAGGTATGAGGCTTCAGAATGTTAATTTGCCTTCCCATCTTTCCAGCACCATCTTTCATTCCACACTTCCAATTCTTTCATTAATAATTTGGTTCTAGGAAAATCAAGTATTCTGTGTTTACATGAGTTTTTTATGCATATTGTCTACACTTGTATTATTATTATTGTAACATCGCTTTAATGTTACTAAATGTTGTTATTGAAACTTCACAGTTCATATTTTCAACTGCCATTGATGGAAAAATAAAAGCCTGGCTATATGATAATATGGGTTCTAGGGTTGACTATGATGCCCCTGGTCACTGGTGTACTACAATGCTTTACAGTGCTGATGGAACTAGGTAATATATTTTATTGGGGATAATTATCAGATAATTGTGATGTATTAAATAGAAAACTGTATCGACGCCTTCCTTTTTTTTGTCTTACCCTATATTTTTAGATTATTCTCTTGTGGGACGAGTAAAGACGGTGAGTCATTCCTTGTTGAATGGAATGAAAGTGAAGGAGCCATTAAGAGAACATACAATGGGTTCAGAAAGAAATCTGCTGGTGTAGTGCAGTTTGACACAACCCAAAATCGATTTTTGGCTGCTGGTGAAGACGGCCAAATAAAGTTTTGGGACATGGACAATGTTAACCCTCTAACAAGCACTGAAGCGGACGGTGGACTACAGGTGGGCTTGACTGTTTTAAGTCCCTTCTGGAACATAACTTACACTTCACGAGACATCCCTCATATGATTGTTTGAATTTATTCAGGGACTTCCACACTTGAGATTCAATAAGGAAGGAAATCTTCTTGCTGTTACTACCGCAGATAATGGATTCAAAATTCTTGCTAATGCTGGTGGTCTTAGATCCCTAAGAACGGTTGAAACTCCAGCATTTGAAGCATTGAGGTCTCCTATTGAATCTGCCGCAAACAAGGTTTTGATATAGTTGTTTACTTTCCCTTGGTTCTTGATATTTGGATCAAAAAATGAATTAATAGTCTATCATGTGTGTTGTTTAGGTATCTGGCTCTTCTGCTGTTAATGTTGGTCCTGTGAGCTGTAAAGTGGAAAGGAGCTCCCCTGCGAGGCCTTCTCAAATTCTTGTATGAACCTGTTCCTTTAAATTCAGTGATCATGACTATCGTATACAAGTGATAACTTCACAATTGCAAAGTCATATTTAAGCACTATGAGAAATGTTTCATTTTCCCCCCTCTAATTGCACACAAGCATGTTGAACTTCACGAACTTGCCTGATATTTTTATTCTTCGGGCATGCTTAATTCCACTATGCTATGCCATTTTTTTTACTATGGATGATCATCTTTCGGATATTTTGTTATTTGATGCCTGCATTTCTTTGTGGATTATAGGGAACCAAGTAATATTTCTTAATTCAATAGAAAGGAGGTATTTGAGCTCTCTCAAACTTCAGAGAGAACTTATCTGCCTAACACTCAGTACCAAACTGCATGATCTCTTCTCTCCTTCCCTTCTCCTAAATTCTCCTCTCTAACATAATCCCGTTTTCCCATGATACTACCAGTAACTCAATAACTCTCCTCTGGCCCCACCTTCCTTCTAAAATATACTTTATAGTTTCCATATTGCTGCCTTCTTGAACAACACAGTTAACTTTTTTTACAACACATTGATTGGTATTTCTATTTTCAATGAAGAATGGAGTTGATCCTGCGGGTAGAAATGTGGAAAAACCTAGGACAGTGGAAGATGTAATGGATAGAACTAAATCATGGCAGCTCTCCGAAATTGTGGATCCTGCCCACTGTCGGTTAGTTACCATGCCTGACAGCACAGATACTTCCAGCAAGGTTTGTTGACTGTTGATTATGCGACAATGTGCAAGCTATTTTCTATTATAAACTTTGTTCTGTGAACTTCTGTAACACTGGAGCATATATAGGTTGTTCGACTTTTATATACAAATTCTGGTGCTGGTATTTTGGCACTTGGTTCAAATGGTGTTCAGAAGCTGTGGAAGTGGTCTCGGAATGATCAGAATCCTAGTGGGAAGGTAAAGTAAATATTTACTTGCATCTCTTTTAGTCGTTTTTCTTTGAAGCTTTTTTATTTTTTATTACCTTTTCCCCTTTCAATAGATAACAAAATTCTGACTTGTATATTATTTTAGGCGACTGCTAGTGTTGTTCCGCAACATTGGCAACCCAACAGTGGTCTTCTTATGACCAATGATGTTTCTGGTGTCAACCTTGAAGAAGCAGTTCCTTGCATTGCACTCTCAAAGAATGATTCATATGTTATGTCTGCATGTGGCGGAAAGGTTTCTTTATTTAACATGATGACATTCAAGGTATGTGTCGAAGGACACTGCTGGGATATTCATATTTCATTCAGTTGCTTGCTTTACTGGTAACTTACAGTGTACTTTCTTATAGGTAATGACAACATTCATGTCCCCACCTCCCGCCTCTACGTTTCTGGCTTTCCACCCTCAAGATAACAACATCATAGCCATTGGGATGGAGGATTCAACTATTCATATTTATAATGTTAGAGTGGATGAGGTGATCACTATCTTCAACTGCTTACTTCCTTCAATTTAAGATTTATTATTTTTTAATAATCTCATGTCTTTTCTGGGGATATCTTCTAGGTGAAATCAAAATTGAAGGGTCACCAAAAGCGAATTTCTGGTTTAGCTTTTTCAACCAATCTTGGCATCTTGGTTTCATCTGGTGCTGATGCTCATGTATGTCTTTTAGCTATTCTTTCATGTTACATTCAGAATGACATGGGAAACCTCTTATGCATATCATTTAGTGCCCAACAACACTGATAATTAATTTTGGAGATCTTTGTTAGTTATCTGTCATTGGATTTGCTTATATTTTCTGGACTAGGGTGATTTATGAAATTTAATAACCATACTGTATAGAAATGATTTTTAAAGGTGCCACTACTTGGTGTGTTGCTCGGTACCATTTTCATTTTTAGTTTCCAAGCGTACAGTGTGCATTTTGAAAACCATTTACTCGACTGAAATAATTTCTGGGCAGCTTTGCGTGTGGAGCATTGATACATGGGAGAAAAGAAAATCAGTTCCTATACAACTACCTGTGGGGAAGGCTCCTGTTGGTGAAACTCGTGTACAGTTCCATTCAGACCAACTTCGATTATTGGTATCCCATGAGACTCAGTTGGCAATATATGATGCCTCGAAGATGGAACGCATTAGACAGGTAAAATTGTACTTTTATCTAGTGTTGCTGACGTGGCTACTGGTTGCTGATAAAAACTAAAATTGATCTATCTTTGTACATCAATTGTTGCAGTGGGTTCCACAAGATGTTCTGTCTGCTCCTATATCATATGCAGCTTATTCTTGCAACAGTCAGTTAATTTTTGCTACATTTTGCGATGGCAACACTGGGGTTTTTGACGCTGACAGCTTGAGACTAAGATGTCGCATTGCACCATCAACATACTTCACAGCAACGACTTTAAGCGGGTAGGTTTCAGTATAACAGACTGGATCAAATTTTTAGTTTTTATTCTATTGAATATCGAACACTTGATCAAGATATGTCATGAAATTTTAGTTTTATTTCGTGATTCATGATTTGGCAATATTCATGTGTTGGAACTTGACTCGTTTGAGGTGTTGTATATATTGCAGAAGCCAAGCTGTGTATCCTTTTGTTGTGGCAGCTCATCCACTCGAGCCCAACCAATTTGCCCTTGGATTGACTGATGGGTCAGTGAAAGTGATAGAGCCCAATGAATCAGAGGGAAAGTGGGGATCCAGTCCACCTATGGATAATGGAATGATGAATGGTAGGGCAGCATCATCTACAAGCAACCACACACCCGATCAGGGTACACAAAGATAAGAACATTCATTGGATCATACTATAGAATATTCTTTCCATCTGTAATTTTCGCAGCTTAGATTTTTAGTTTTTGATTACTCCTTCCTGCTTGTTCGTCAGCAAAGTCTGGTAAAGGTTAGCTTTGACATAAAGCAGTAAAAGTTTAGTTGTAAGCTCTTGTACATTTGTTCCAGTCACAACTCAATTACATTTGTTGTACTTTATTAAGGTGCAGTGTTTCTGTTTCTCGATAACAATCTGAATTTGTGCATTCTCAAATTTCCTTGTATGAAATTTCGGTCAAATTGTGACTATATATTGAAACCTAGGGAATGTGGGAAATAATCCCCTCCCATTCCTGCCGAGTGAGTATTGCTATTTAGACCGAAATGAAGCACGGCAGAACACCATGCACAGTTAGAAACCGGTTAATATTAGGGGTTATAATGATGGTTGGGTGGTTGCGGGTGAGACATAGGGGTTGAAAATCAGAACGGGGAAAGTTTTATATCTCACTCTCAACTAATATTTAATAATTTACGAACGTTTTCCTTTCAAATAAAAAAAGAACCAGTTATTTTTTTTTATTAAAGTGGCACTAATGATCATTTAAGGGGATTTTAACTCCGAACCTTGAGGTTACAATGTAAAACACTTACTAATGAGCTAGCACATCAAGTGTAAAAAAATAAACCAGCCAACTTTTTCATTTTTTTAGAGGAAAACAATATGTGAAGGGAATAGGTTCGTTTGCCATAGTGACACTGAGCTCTAGTAAGTCTAACGGAGGACTTGAGGTTGTAGACTTAAGTGAGTTAAGAAGAACGTGGTGCATCCTTTGAAAGTGAAGCTCTCTTTTGAGTGGTTTGGATTCATTCATTCTTTTAAAGTGAAGCTCTTTTGCTTCAGAAAGTACAAGTATCGCTTGAGACTGAGCAGTCGCAGTTCAAACAACCCCAGGAACTTAGGATTAGTGATCTTGTTATGATGCTTAGGGAAACCAAAAAAATATCTATTGTGCATCCTTCCTTTTGTGTATTTGGTTTTGGTGTGTTATCTGCCACAGCAACTCTGGTTTGATGAACTTTCTTATGAAATCACGGAAGAGGAATAAACGTTTGGTTGCTTATTAAAATGATTGTATATAATTTTGAAAAATAGGAACATCTTTCAATATTTTCACAATAAGAAAGATCTAAGAACAATTAGAATGAATGTTTTATACTTTAAACTAGTTGAACTAGTTGCTTTCACAACATCCAAAAAGGAGCCGCAACTGGAGATAAAATCATCAATATCAACTTCCATAAGAGGGCCAATCCATTCTGTTTTAGCAAGAACATAGTGCCCTTAATCATCATGAATACAAACATCAATACCCACCTTGTTATAATCATGAGAGAACGAGGCATCAACATTGGATTTGTATCTTCCTAATTGAGGTTTTGACAAAACTGATGATGGTTTCAAATGCTGTTGTACAGTGGCAAAATTTCTGATTTCTTGGGCCTTTTCCCACCCCGTCACATACCACTGCTCTAGATTCTGAGTCGTTGTTCCAAATCTTAATCTGCTCTGCACTAAAATTCTGCATAATGCAGAACATGATTTCTGCTACGAACCTGCCTGGTAGCAGTTCCTGCTGCACTGCAGTCCACATCCCCAGCGTTTGCCAAATTGTGAGTTGTTCCTGCAGGCAGTTAAAAAACACCTCGTTGTCCTCAATACTAACATCGCATAGAGCACAACTATTAGGACACTGATCACTCCGCGAATGATTAACTTTTGGCACACCAAATGAGATTCCAATTTCCATCTGCATGAAAAGGACTCGTATCCATAGTCTCGTCTATTAAAAATCGGTACACACTCTTTACCAAATAGTGGCCATTCTTCTCATATTTCCAAATGATTTTATCCTCTTGGATAGATTCAATAAGAGGTGTATGTGATATCTTCCCAGATTAAAGTCCCACACATTTCTGTCAACTTGCACCAGGTCCGAGATTGTCAAGAGCTGGTACTATCGTATAACCAATTATGCTCCCATTATGACCCGTGTCAATACACCATTTATGTCCTTTGCAAACAACAAATTTTGCACTCCATATGCTTGGCCAAACATAGCTTGGATTATGACCAATGTTGCATTCAAGAAAGTCACTTTTTGAAAAATATCTAGCTTTGAAGAGTCGAGTGACCAAACTTTCTGAATTAGTCATAAAATTTCAAGCTTGTTTACCAAACATTGCATAGTTAAAAACAGTCAAACTTCCCGGAAAAGAATTTAACATTATTTTTGTACATGGTTAAACAATCTCGGGAAAGCCTATGAATACCTTTAGATTACTCTCTATTATAATCCCACCAGAAAGAATTCAACATCTTATCAATTTCATCACTAAGAGAGGACAAAGTTTTTAAAAAAATGCTCATAACGTACGAAGGAATAGATTGCATCACCGATTTGATGAGAACTCTACCGGCTTGAGATGGGCACTTGCTACTCCACAAATTTATTTTCTTCCAGATTCCTTAATGAACTTAAAAATAGATTTCCCACTTCGCCCTATCATAGACGGTAAACCGAGGTATTTTCAAGTACCCAACACTTGTTGAACTCCAAAAGTATTTTCAATAGAGTTGTTGACAGTTTGTTGCACGTTACGACGGCAATATATCTTATATTTTTGCAAATTTATCGGCTGACTCGAAGCAACTTCATATACAGACAATATTTTTCATGATCAAAGCTTCATTTCTAAAGCTTTATAGAATAAAAAGCAATCATCTGCAACAAGAAGATGAGAGATTATAGGAGCATTCCTACAAATTTAAGAATCTTATTAAGACAAAAATTTGCAAGATAATCAACTCATTGCCAAAGTTTGACACTTTATTAGGAGCAAAAGTAAGTCAAACCAACCAATAAAGGTCTATGGGGAGTCCGACATTAGAACCTCGCCTTGAAGATATAATATGCATTGTTCCTACCAACTGCTGAGTTAAACTCATGGGACAACTAAATTGTTTTTTTTTAATAGACAAAGTCAATGTTTTTTTAGAAGTCTATTTAACTAAACAAAGTCGGATGATGGACCACTAAAAAACCTTTAAGGGCACCTAAGAGGGCCTACTTAAATAAATAAAAATATTATTCTTTTATTAATGTTATTATTATATTCGTATATTTAAGCATGCTTTCCCTACATCATTTTTTTTTTTTGAGAAAACCATTTTACGCCATTAATTATTTTATTTTTTTGTATAAGTTCAATTAATTTATTCTTTGATTGACATAGTGATGTAGTAGAACAATGAAATTTGATTGGCTAACTCTGTAAAATAATTTTCAGTGAACCACTATTAAACTTGAATTTTTATGCCATAGTTTTTTGTTGGACGTTGTTGATTATGCACCAAGCTCTTAGTTATGCCCACATTAACTTTGTGAGCCAAAACACTAAAACTTTATTGCCTTAATATTGATTTTAGAAATTTGAGGAGTTTATCATTTAGTACTTTACTGTTATGATGGTGGCCATGAATATATAAAAGAAAGGTTATTATAGGATACCACTTCTGGAAAGGAGAGCAACTCAAAGAAGCAAGTGGCACCCCTTATATAGTGGGTCTAGTGTGTCATTTTGCTAAAAAAACTAGTAATCATGATTGACAATATATTATTATGTGTAACATTTCAACTAAGCAGGTGATTACAATACAAAAGTTCAATTACCAAATTTACGTATAACTTGTTGGACAACTGTCATCCTTGCAAGGTTCAATCAGTATATAATTATACTGACTAGTACATTTTTAAATAAATTACAGTAACCAAACAAATTGATGACCGTATCAAGTGCGTGTGATGAAAATAGATTGTTATTATATTTTGTTTTGTGTGGCCACTACAGGAATTAAGAAAAATGACGTGCAAATACTTGGACAACACGCGTATAGATACCGTATGCTACTGTTTATGTAATAATTGATAGTAAATGACATGCAAATATTTGATTAATTCGGTTTATTATATTGTCAATGGGCTATCTTTTTCTACAGAACTACTATTTTTAACAACCCACAAAAGTGTTGGTTAACGACGTACATATACCCGAGTCATAAGGTGATATTAGATTTAGTGGTATTGGGTGAGAGATTGTTTTAAAAAAAGGCATACAAATACTTGATTAATTAAGTTCATTATATATTCACCACTAGTTACACTTCCATTATGACTAACATATGGACGCACAATGACGTTGAAGCTGATAATTGTAGCTTCCATGGTCACATGCATTGGACTAAGTCTGCATTCTTCAACCGCGGATCTAAATTCTCGCTAACTCTTTCACTACATTACTTATTTTTTACTAATCACTACATTACTAAGTTGAGTAAGTCTTACAATATGATTACAAGATCAAATGTATAGTGTTTAAACACACAAAGATACATGTATCCCTAAAATGTAAGATCATTTTCTTTTTATTATTATTATTAGAAAATTGTCTCTATGTATGCGACATGTGACCATACAAGAATATCTTTTTTTTTTTTTAATCAACAAATTTTATTAGCAGAGGAAGGTATAAGAACTACCAACACTCGCGCCGAGTAAGGCGGAACACTTAGAGGCCAACCAAAACCCAAAGGTAAAACCAAACCCACCTATAAATAAAGAAAGATGTGCCTAAACCCCACCACACCTCTGCCAAAACAGAAAACAGCCGAAACAAGAAGAAACAAACTACTACCCTTTGTTGCAAAAGTAAATGTTATAGTGACACTTATAAAACCTTATTTTAAAAACCAAAATAGAAAGTTGTCATTCGGTATATTATAAATAGGCCACATTCTTGGGTTTGTACAATTAAACCTCATTGCCTAATCAAGAGACAGATTCCATGTATCCTTGTGATTGGAATAGTTTAAAGATGGTAATCCTTCTACTCTTTCTACTAATCACTGGTCTTGGTCCAGTGATCAATGCATCTCCTTGTTCAAATTGTGGTGACTTTGAAGTTCCATACCCACTTAGCACTAATGATGATTGTGGTGACAAAAGGTACAAAATTTACTGCAATAATGATAGCTTAGAGTTCTTCTCAGCAACAGGGACATACTATAAGATCCTTAAAATTGACCCAAGTGCTAACAAGCTTGTAATTAAACCACCCAATATACTTAAACACACTTGTTATTCTTCTGATCTCATTGGTGGAGGCTTAGTACTTGATGAAAGCTTACCCTTCAATATTTCTACACTCAACACTGTCATGCTTCTAAATTGCTCTGATAATATCCTTCAATCTCCTCTAAACTGTTCTTCAAACAGCATTTGTAGACAGTTTGAGGAAAAAGTGGAGGAGGGAAATGGGTGTATGAGCACCCTTTGTTGTCATTACTTAAAAGATTCAGTCATGAATTCTCATAAGATCAGACTCAGGGTTGGGAGCTGTACTGCTTACACTTGTTTGGTGGATTTCAAGCCTGATGAACCTTTTATAAAATGGAACTATGGGATTGAGTTGCAATGGAAGCCTCCTAATTAACTAAATTGCATGCATGTTCATTGTGTCAATGTTTTATTTCGCAACGAAATAACTCTGTTATGTTATGCCTTACTAAAACATGAAATTCATCTCTAACTCCTACTGCGGAATCAGAGATGGATTTTATTTTTGTCTTTAATATCTATGGGTGATGTATTTTTTTTTCTTTTCTGGTATAGTTATATTGTCTTTTTATCGAGAGAAAATGTGAAAAATAATGTGAGTGTGTTGCTTATGAAGGTTTATGGAAGAAGGGATCACATGGTCGTGTGTATGTTCCAGTCAATTTGGGCATCACTTTGTGTTCAGGTTGTCTTACCATGTTATTTAGTTTGGTTTTGTATCTCAATTGTGTGTATTTTTGTTCTTATATGAATAAGGGATGGACTTTATCCTACTATTGTTTTCTATAACATAAACTGCTGATATAAGATCATATTTCCTGTGACATGGACACTGTTACACGCATTTCAGTGAATAATCATCCATCATAAATCTTAGCTGCGAATTTCAATAAAGAGAACATTCAACACCTTGAAAATACAAAGATATAAAGGGAAAACCCTGGTTGGAGTTTTTATTTGAACATGAAAGACATGTAATGTAATGTATGCATGGAACCATAAGAGATACCACTAAGAAACTAGGAAAAAAGACAACAAAATAATATTAATTTAATAATTGTTTATTCAAGAAAAGGTGCTAATTGAATATGCACCAACCAACATGGTATGACACAAGTGGTAAATGTTTAGGTATATTTGGTCCAAAGTTTGATCTATGGCCAATCCATATGAAAAAACATATGTTGAAAATTATCAACACCTTAAATGAACATCAATCACCTCAAGGGATTACCTCCGCAGTTGCACACCTCCTTGGTTTTAAAAAAAAATAAAATTAATTGCACCTTTTCCTTCAAAAATTAACATATGTTAGCAACGTAACAGTAAAATAGTAATAAATCGCGCTATATATCGACTAATTAACATTTTTGGCTCTACCGTTTAATATAGTCTTGGATCTAATAAAGAGAAACTTTAGGTAAGACTTTTAAAACTAATTAATAGAATTAAATTTTGGTTATAAATTTTTACACTTTTAAAGTGTAATAGATATAATTGATATAAATTTTTGTTACACAACCGCATCCAATAGTTCATATAAGAGATGCTCTACACTTTGCAATCATAAACATCCGGAACAAAGGTTGAAAAAGAATGGCACAAAGGAAAATCTGGGAGCCCTCTATTTTTTTTTATCATTTTGGTGTCACTGCGCTGGCAGGCGGTAGCTACGTGTTCACTAACCTTCTTGACGACAATGAGTAACAAAAGAACTATCTTGATCAACAATTTTCACTTTCATGGACAATTTTGTGTTGGGGGTGGGGGGTCAACGGAGATCACAGAATCCTGATCTTCAGAGACGTTAGAGAATTCCTCTAGTCTCAAAATACTGTACCATTGAAGGTCTCAAATGGGAGATGTAACCATAGCTTCAGTTTTCTTACAAATACAAACTGTTAGCTTGGCACAAACCACCTATCTGCTAGACACCATGTTTGTCCTATCAGTCAGTCCAACAGCTGAGCACAAGCCAGAATCAAATTTGTAACAACTTCCAAAACACTTACTAGACCTATCTTACTTAACCTCATTTCTTGCACATCTAAGACAATCACCAACGAAAATGCAAAATCAAGCATGCTCACTCTCGGGTAAAATTATACAAATATTTACTATGAAACCATAATATTAGATGATTACGATGCTGCAACGGTAGGTCTGCTTGGCCTCTTTCCTTCCATGGCATCTTTTTTCTTCCGACAGTTTGTGCAGAGAAATGGGCCTTCCCATGGCTTAGATGCTGGAGAAAAGAAAGGTCCGGAGTTCACTGATAGACCATTACCAGGGGGTTGATCCACTTGGCAAATAGCACAGCGGAAAATCTCAGAATTCTTATCAAATGGAAAATCCTTACCAAGCCTGCAGTTTTGAAAAGAATGGATGACTTATGAATTGCACAAACATATACACCCAAATGGGAAGAAAAAAAAAATATAATTTCATTCCAATCACTAGTTGGTTAAGATAAATTACTATTCAGTAAATAAATGAAGACAATTTCCTATTACACTTCAAGATATAAAATGCAAATATGAATTTAGCTGGGCTCCATGCCATACCTTTCTATAAGCATTGCAGAACCCTCTTCAAAAAGCTCTTCCACAACACCTACTGCAGAAAGCTTGCTAGTGGCTTTGTTAGTAGAGTTCTCAGATTTCTTTCCAAAGAGAAGTGTGGTTAGCATATTATGCTTCTTTTTTGAAGTAGGTGGTAATACAGGGTGGTCAGAAGGAATAATATCTACAACAAGGCAGGTTGTATCATCCTTCAGGCCTCTAGATCTTAGAGCTTCCTGGGAGAAAAGAAAAGAAAAAAGGATTTACTAAATAAGATAACCAGACATCCATTCCAGAAAATGTGAGAAGAATGCCAGAATTAATCATCACCTTAACCACCAGCTTTGCAGCAAGCTCTGCAGGTAGACCCCGACATGACATGGCGGCCATATCATTAGATAAAGTGTCCCAAATACCATCAGAGGCTATAATAAGCCTTCCACCAGCACTTGAAAGCTGAGGAAAGAAAAGACAAAGAATGATTGTGAGAATCTAACTTAGAAATGAATGCTTCCACATATAAGAGACACCATAGAAAATAACGTAATAATGAAACCGGCTCACCTTCACTTGCTTAACATGTGGTATTGGTACAATATATTCCCCCACATCTGTGTCTCCAATTGATCTAGATAGGCACAATCCACCGGGCCAGCAGCGAAGAGGACCTACCTACAGACATATTTGCCAACCAAAATCAGTTGAGTTTAAGTAACCGTTACTAGTTACAAGAAGGACAAAAGTGGTTGCATCATACCTCATTGCCCCCAAATATATTGAGTCGTCCTACTTCGCCACCACTGGCAGTAACACGCTCCCTCTCTTCTACATTCTCTTCCAGTCTATGATCAACTGTCAGGAGAGAAACTACACCTCCCTGAGTATCTAATATGCAACGGGAATCCCCAACAGATGCAACAGTGACAGTCCATCCATCAACTATAACAAATGTAGCTGTTGTTCCAGAAGTTTCCCCTGCGTGTGAAATTAAGATGTCAGAAACAGCGATCACAGAAGATCCATGAAGCAAGCAAACAAGGTTTTCTATGTACCCTTCTTCTGAAACTCTGTGTCAGTCTTCACAAAACCAACAACTAGAGCGCGAGGAAGGGCCTGTAGCCATGCATCCCTGCTGATATCTTGCGGTATTGCACTCAAAACATTATTAAGCAAGTTTTCCTTTGTATAAATAGCAGCTGATATACCGTTGTGCCCGTCAAAAATCTGCCAATTAAGAATTCCTTATCAACATCATAACCATTGCGGGAATAAATTGATGCCCCACTTGCAACTTATAAATGTGAAGAAAAGAAAAATAATATACTTCAATTCTCGTTTGACATCTACTAAGTCCTGTTTGGATAAACAACTTGATAAAGTGCTTGTAAGCATTTAGGGCTTATCATATAAGTGCTTATGCATAAGCTATTTCTATAACAAAAGATAAATTAAAGTCAAACTATTTCATATAAAGTATGAGCTGTTTTCATAAGCTATCTTGGAGAGCTTGTCGTATTAAGCTGAAAAGAGCTTATGGACATGTCGCAAGCTGTTTCCATAAAATGCCTCGAACAGTTTCACAAGTGTTTATGTCAGTAAATAAGCAAATCTAAACGGATCCTAAAACCGAAGAAAGAGAAATGTATCTCCACTATGCAGAATCAACTTCCAATTCAGATTCAACTCTCAACTAACAAGCTACATTCAATTTCTTAAAATTCAAATATTTCTCAACTCAAATAACAATAGGAACAAACAAAGCAAAGAATAAAGTAATACCGCAAAGACGGAAAACGCGGTTGATGGATCCCCAGGAACCCTGTGGCAATCTGTTTTAATTAAAAAGTAATCTTCTCCTTTCTTGGCCAATCCAGCTTGTCCAAACTTGACAAAAGGTTTTTCAACTTTCTCATTTCGAATCTCACGGCCAATTAAAGTGGCCAATGGAACTGGTGAAGGCTTCATCCTTGACAATTCAAGTTTACTCATCTTACTTCACAATTCAACATTCTCTAGAAGAAGAAAAAACCATACCTAATCAACCAAACAAATTCCAAAATAAATTGAAAAATAATAATAATGAATTAATTTTCAAAATTTAGATCTAGAACTGATCATGGAAGCTTGATTAGTAATGTGCATTTTAATCTGGTGAAGTAAAATAAGTAGCAGAAAATGTAATAAAGAGGTAAAGTATGAAGTAATAATGCGAAAAAATGTACTGACATGTGGAAAATGCGGTAGATCAAGAAGATGATAAACCCTAGAGTAGAAACGGAGGATGAGAATGGGATTCACTTCAGTGATAATTACAGAGAAGAAGAGAACAAAGCTTTTTCTGTAATTTGATTGCTACAAAAAGACTATGAAAGGAAAGAAAACAATAACAAAAAGGTTGTCTTTTTGGTAATGTTACTTTGCAAATAGATATAAAATTATTTGTAAAAGAAACAATGAAAGAAATTCTCATTTTCAATTAAAATAATGTCAAAGTCAAAATTAACATTTATATTTATGAAAATATACTCTCTTTTTTTTAGAGAATTATGAAAATATACTTAACTATAAACAAATTAGGAGAAACTAAATACTTTAAATATTTTACATTTTCGTTTTATTTTTATCACTTTATCAAATCAAACATGTTTTTACCAAAAATCAAGCATGTATGGATGAGTACTTTTTTTTTAATATAAATTTTCTCTAATGAATTACTTTTATTTGAGAGACTATCAAACATTAAATACGATACCTTTCACATTTAGAATTCGAATTTTTTTTATACCTCTAGACTCAATCAAGAAAATTACACCCCCTATCCTCAAAGATACTTGAATTACACTCTTCTCCTCTCTTATGTTAAAATATACACTCTCCTCCCCTTTTATTCAAAACATGTTAGAAAGCATTTCACCCTCATCCCCTAAGAGAAGCTTGAATTACATTCATCTCCCCTTTTATGTTAAAATCTACACTTTACTCCCTCAATAATTTTTTTTCCTAATAGTCTAACAAAAAAATAATAATCTAATACACTTCGGAAAAAATAGTATTGCGGGTCTATTTTAATATAATCAAAATTTGAATACATATTTTTCACTTTTTATTTATTCACAATTTCATTAACATATATTTTTAAACCCTGTTATAAAACAGGAAATAACTCAAAATAAAATAAAAATATGCGAAAAATTACTAAAGACAATAAAATATGATTATTTAAAAGTTAATTTTATACTCTAAATTATAAAATCAATAGCAAAATATTTAAATTTAATTATCATTGACATTTAAATTATAAAGAAATGAATTTATTTTTCTTAAATGGTGGTTCAAAATTAGTATATATCATAAACATATTTATTTATGTTAAAATAGATTAAAGTGTAGTGCATATTTAATTATTAAGGGAGAGGATTGTAATTCAAGCATCTTATAGGGAAGGGAAGTATAAATTTTAGTTTTCAATGGAGTGGAGTGTATATTTTAACATAAGAGTGGAGGAGAGTGTAATTTAAACATCTTTCAAGGGAGAGGGAGTGTATTTTTCTTCTGCGACATCGGAAATGTTTCATACTAATTTTCTATTTTTTTAAGGTAGTTTTAAATTTGAGTAAAAAAAGGTAGTTTTAAAATTTGTTAGTGTTCCTAAAAACCTTTTCAGCTTGTTAAGTTTGAAGTTTATTTTCTCGATCAATTTTAGATGATATGCAATGAGTTTTTCTTAGTAAAAAAAAATGTTATCTTGATTGATATATTTAGTTAAACTGATTGTTACTGAATTTGTTTATTCTTTGGTAAAGTAACATAGTTCTTAACAATAGCATAAATATTGTGTACGAAAAATAAAACAATTGCATAAAATATAGATTGATTCAATCAAAGGAATATGAATATTTCTCCCACACAACCTCAAAGGGTGTATGATAACTTGATCTGATTGATTCTGCTTTTAACCTTTACAATAGAATATCCAAATCCAAACAAACAAAAAATAGAAAAATGGTGAGCACATAGGGACAACTAACAGAGGTCCAACCTATGCACGCCTGGACGGCCAACAATGTCCAATACAGAGAAGAGAATTATCACTACATATAAAAAAACTGCAAGCAATATTACTCAACTACCCTCCTCATAGACTCATGAGAGTTCAATTGTGTATTCTTGGCCACACATTGACACCTAGTTAAATACATGATGAAACCACTCAATTGGTTTATTGTCCCCACACTAGCCAAATTTCACAAAAATCTCTTTGTCAATCTTAATCCACAAAATTATATTATACATACAACTCTAAAACCATTATCCAACTCTTAATTTTGTCCTTCCGGCATCACACTTTACATCCATTTGTCCTTTTGAAAAATTCATGACATTAAAATACTTTAATGTCATAAATCTTCAACCAAGCAAATTAATGTTCAAGTGTGGTATTAAAACCATAAAAAATTGTATTGAAAGCTCAGGAAGACAACAAAGCCTTTTGCCACTTTGAACAATATCTCTCACTTGGCATTTCCAGCCCTCCTTTTTGCATCAATAGGATGCTTTCTTGCTTGAATAACTGGGGTTGGTTGTTTCTTTGCTGGAGAAGGAATTAATGATGGGATCATACTCCTATTTTCATGCACACAAGGAACATTGTTAATACCTTTGAAAAGAACATACATATGTGTATGCAACATAATACATTGTTAAACTTTTTACACAATCATCCAATCACATCTCAACATCATATATATGTTGACAAATAGATGTTTGATGAGGTATTAAAAAGTTATACTCCATCGAGTCTTTTTTAAAATAAACAAAAAATCATTTGACTTTTTGTTTATGTTTTAGACCGAGGGAATACAAGGTGACATCATAGTGAGATACGATTAGATGATTCAGTAAAAACAATTACAAAATTACAAGTCGGTGCAAAGTTCTTAAACCCTTGTGGAATTAACATGAAAATATGAAATAATTACCTGATTTCTGGAATCTTTGTTGGTCTTTGATTAATAGATTTCTTTGCATTAGAGCCTAATCCATTTGAAAGTGCGGTTGGTTTAGGTGCTTGTATTAACCAATTCATGTCTGATTCTGAAGAATCACTTGTTGCAATTTCAAGTTCATCAGATTCATCAGTGGTCATAGTGGTCATCTCAAACTCAGGTTCTAAACACAACTTTGAATGTTCTGAAAGAGAACTTGGACTTAGCAATGGAGAGAACTGTTTACTTTCTGCTTCCCATTGTCCCACTAAGCTATCATCACTAGTTAAGCTATCATTTCTATTCATAATCTTATCATTCCATTCGCCTGAAACGGATTCCTTATCATCGTCTTTTCCATTTACTGCATGGTGACTGTTAACATGTGGCCATGGTGGTGAATGCCTGTACATGTCATGAATATCTAGGCTTCTTCTTTTCAGCTTTGGTGCACTCTTTTTTTGGCTCTGCATGCAATTATTCACAACACTTGCCATCATCAGTTACCATGTATGAAAAGGAAATCTGACAGAAATGACCAAAGTATCTAAGGTTTGTAAACTGCGGAACCAAAATGAAAAGAAAAAAATCTAATATCCCAAAGTGTCTAGCATTTGTAACTTACAAGAACAAAATGGAACGAAAAAAACTTAATGGACCAAATTGAAACCAAAAAATAACTTAAGGGGACAAAATACAATCTAGTCAATACTATAATTTTACATTGCTTAACTCATATGATCACATAATCTCATACTTTTGACATGTCACTGAAGTAATTTCATGGAATTAAGAACAGCATGTTACCATTATGCTACTGGAATCATCTTTTGGCACCTTGCGGCCTCCAGGAGATGGCCAACTACGTTGTACGGGAGGTGACGATGCATAGGATTTCAACTTTGGTGTTACATGTCCACTATTGGAAGGTTGTTGAAAGTGTTCTGCTTCTCCATCCTTCCTAGCTAAGGCTGCCTTCAGCATAGCAATCTGACAAGGCAAATATGACCAAATAAAAACTCAACACAAAAATTTCACAATTTAAAGATGTAAAGAGTTCCAATCATATTCTACTGTATTTTCACTTGGTAACATTTTTACATTGCATTTTAAAATAGTCAAATAAGATTAGAAATGTCAAGTATAGTGTAGTTATTAAACTACTAGAGAACAAAAAACAATGTAAGAACCTGTTCTTTAAGCTCTTTCACTTCTGTGTTATCTTTATTCACCCGCGCGGTTCCAAGTTCAACAGTGGAGACTCGTTCGGCGAACTTGAGTGTACTAAGTGTTTCTCCGAGAGCATCAGGTTCCGGACTAATATGAACAAACATGAGAGTCTTGGCCTGCCCTCCTAATATATATTAAAGAAAGAAGTTCCTTAATAACTAACAAAAGATACAAATTCTCATGTAGTCAAAGAAGTATTGATATGAAAATCATACCAAGTGCATCCTGAAGTAGCTGAGTAAGTTTACTATTCCTATATGGAACATGTGCATTCTTGTGAGCAAGGGAAGCAATTACATCTCCTAAAGCGGAAAGTGACTTATTGATATGTTGAGCCTCCTTAAGTCTATCTCCTGTGGCCTCGGTTTTATCAGCCCTTTCACTTCCTGCAAGGTCAACAAGATGCATACAACCTCGAATAATGCTTCCTGATACCAAGTTCTTTCCATGAACATGAACTGTCAAACAGCTGCAATTATATACCAACCATTATAAGGGTCATGTGTGTTGGCCAAGGGAAACTAGTACTTACAAACCTAACAATGTCATTGCTATTACCTGTGAGAACGACTGCTACGGTCGTTCATGGCAGTAGAACCAACAGCACGATTTTTATGTCCCAAGTTCATCAAAGTTATGACATCGGAAGTGGTTGAAACTGGAACAAGGCTTGCATCTGGCACGTTGATGCCATTATTGGAACTGTTGCGAATTTCTAATGTGTGTATGTGTTAAGGATTACATCAAGGAGAAAAATGAATCAATAATTGAGCATGGAATCCACATATATAGTCTTAATATTAATATATATTATAGTATAGATAGATAGATCAAAGAAGGATATCTTTTGTTAGAACCCTCTGGAGCTAGTAGGTCTCTAACTTGCTCATTGTAAATCTCAAGCATCTGAACAGAGATTTCATAGGTAATGGTGTCTTTCCTCTGATCTGAGAGAAAGAAAAGATCTCTCAATGCGCGGTAGTTAACACCTATGGTTTCCTCATCAAGATTATCTGGTCCTGCCTGCATCAATGCATATCACGTATCAATGGAGTTATTTTCGTTTTCACAACCCAAGAGAATCAACAAGGTGTTGATTACATAATTAATCTAGGGTTAAATATGTTTTTCCTCTGTACAAATATACCAATTTTTCGTTTTTAGACCCTGTAACGACTTCCTTCAAATTTTCGTTCCCCGCATATTTTTTCTTACCAATTTTAGTCCTCGCTTTTTAACTATAATGACATTTGTCTAACGAAAGTCCACGTGGCAAGTTCCACGTGACTCTTTTTTTGGTGTGACATTGTTGAGACCTTCAAATATCAAACACTGATAAAGTCTGAACCTCTTACCATAGTGTATGTTTTTCCTGATCCTGTCTGGCCATATGCAAATATGCAAACATTGTAACCATCAAGAACAGAACGAATCAAAGGCTGCGTATCAGAGAAAACTTCCCCTGCAAGAATACCACAAACAACAGTGACGATGAAAACATACCTATTAGCAAAACAATTTTAGTGAAAATGTATATAATATGACCAACCTTGTGTTGAAGAAGAACCAAACACTTTATTGAAGTTAAATATCTTCTTTCCCTCTTTACCAAGTTTGGAATTGGGAGGTATCATGAGTGACATACTTCCTTCCTCCACGCTGCTGACAACGCTATTTTGACTCGGTTGGCCACCCAAGAACGGTCGAACTCGACAGTACACCCTAATATTTCCTGCCAACATGCAAAAAGTTTGTCCAATCATTCTCATTCAAAACATAGACAACTTAAGAGCATAAGTATACCTAGACGACTGAGTCTTCAACATGAGAGTTTACCTTTCAGATCTTGCACTTGATTGTATAACTTGCGGTTTTCTTCAAGAACTTTATGATATCCAGAAGCAGCAGCAGCTAGACTATACAAGTGCTTATTTAGATTGATCATATCCTTCTGGTATTCCTTTTGCAGAAACTGCATTCCCGATTTCGTTTGATGCACAATGTTTTTCACTTCCTAAAGAATATTAATATTGAACTTGTCACTTTAGCAGATCAATTCACTTTTCAAATATTGAGTTCCATATATAGTATCACAAGTTACCTGGATACTTCTATGCTGTTCTTGGACTAAACTTTGTTGCTTCAAATTCAGGCTGCTTGATTCTTCAGCATCACTGTTGTATTTCTCATCATAGCATTCCTCTTGTTTGTCTTCCAATTGTTCAACATCTTCATTTTCTTCCATCTTTATAATTTTTCAGACAAAAATAAAGGTTAAGCAGTGAGATTGTGATAATGACCAATCTAAACATTTTCATCTGCACTTGAAAGTTAAATATTTTCTGGAATGTGAATTTTACCTCTTCGTCAACAGAATCAACTTTTGAAATTGATTGGTCTGTTTCAGATAATGCCTTATCTTCTTGAGTTGTTTTGAACTGAAATTATTAAAATTTTATCATAAGATTCAGAAAGCTATAAGATTCAACATAACTGAGAGAGAGAGAGAGAGAGAGATGCATGCCGTTTCTTGTTGAATTTGTGTGCGACGTTCAAACTCTTCCATGACTTTGTTAAGAAGAGACTCCACTGCCTGATGCAGCAAAAGATGTTATATACATATAGGAGATACAAGACCAAAGAAATATGAAAAGCCTAAAAATAAGTACAAAGCCACCAACAACATTAGTTTTCAAATGCTTTATGTTACTTTGTTACATACACAATAGCTAGATGTGGCTATGTTACTTGGAGAGCAAGGAAAAATTCACTCAAGAGAATTTACAAAATGATTAGTGGTTTCGTCTGAATCGATTAAAGAAGAAAAAGGCCTTACAATGGGAATTTCCTCCGGCTTCTTATCAGACAAATATTGGCGAACTAGCGAGTTTAAGGAAGAAAATGAACCCTGCACATACAAATTCATGAAGCTTAGACAGATTATTTTTACCATTTTGACGAAAAAATATTTATAAACAATAAAGTTCTCTCTAACCCCTTCATGTCGATCTGGATCACTCGTGTATCCATCTTTGTCACCTAATGTCATACTCCATAGAGACTTCATGAATGGTTCTGAGTTTTTCCTCAAAATTGGTTTCCCAGATGTAGGTGGTTTTTGACCATATTTCAATGACCCTGACCCACTTCTTCCTACAAGTTTCCCTTCTGCGTAGGATTTCAGTGCCAAAACACAGTTCACTACCCTTGAAGATTTTCCTCCCTATATACACAGCAAGTGGAAAAAAGATAAATGCTAAAACAAAATGACAATTGTTCATAATAAATTAATAATAATATGCGGTTAAATTTGACATAATGTCAGCAAAATCACAAGCAATCATACAGGTGACTTTAGAAGTAATAATGATTAAAGTCAAACGTTTTTTATGATCTGACTATTATGATTGTGTAAAAAAAATTAACACCGACAGTGTATATTGATTTTAATCAACTGAGTCCATCCCATGAAATAAAAGTACTAATAAGCAAAATATTTCAAGTTTGGTTAGAATAAGAACCTGTTCCAAATCAGAAGCTTCAAAGGTAGGAAGTCCCATTTCTTCAACAGCTACAAGAAAGTTCCTTACATTTTCAAAGTATTGAAAAGCAGATAATGCTGCTCCATCAGGAATAATAACAGAATCACAAGGGCCTTCAACCACCTAAAGATACATACAAATTCAGTTATTGTCAGATCATATATATGTAGAATCATATTTTTGTGAATGAGAAACAATATACCTTGAGCACTGCTCCAGGTTGAATTTTGTTGAGAGCATTGCAAAGGATAATTCCACTACGTAAACCAATTCTAAAATCTTCTTCAGAAGGTTCAGCTGGCAAGTCTTTCCCTCCAACTACTCCAACCGTTTTTCGCAACCAACCAGCTGCTTCATACCTTCGCAGAGCTGCAATAAGAGACAAATTCTATCTCAGTTATGTTAAGATCTTCTAAGGCCGCTGCATGGTGCGAACCATTTGATTTTGGATCTTTTTGGATTGGCTTATTTGAACTTACCAACTGGTATAATTACTTGTGAGATAGCTTATGAAAATATTATGGCTCATATGAAAAGATTTTGACTTTATTTTATTATTTGTTATAGAAATGGCTTTTACATAAGCACTTATATGATATAAACATTTACTATGCAATAAAAGAATAAATATAATTAAGCTGTTTATTCAAACAAAGCCTTAGAGAAAGCCAAATAGAACATAAATATCCACAAACAAAATAAGTGTCATTTATTGATTACAACCGGACAACCATAAAAAAAAAAAAAAAAACATGATCATTGAGTTTCACAAAAACTTGAATTCATGACATAATGAACATAAATATGATGAAAATAAAAATAAAAGAAGAAGAGAAAGGGGATATGTACAAGCTTCTTCTGCTTTTCTGGAAGCAAATTTGAAATCGCTAGAGCGGACAGCTTGTTGTTGAAGAACATCTTCAACGACAGAAACAACAGAGAATGATGAAACTTGATCGGTTGACATGATTAATTAGGCCTTAAGAATGAACAAAAGGACCCAAAAACCAATTCAAATTCTATATTCTATATTATAATAATATATTACAAAATGGCTGGCATAGAATTCTTAGCTATAACAATGAAAAAAAGATGTATAGCTGAATTCTGAAAGAAAAAGAGAAAATGATATATAGAGAGAGGAGAATGAAGGAAGAATAGCTTGAAGAAGAAGAAGAAGAAGAATGAAGAAGAAAGAGAAAGAGAAAGAAAGGCTTTGAAAAATGTTATGGTTCTTTTCTTTCCCTCGCTTTCCTTTGGTTCTATGTCGTGTTCTATAATAATAATATTGGATTGGATTGGATTGGTGTTTCACCCGAACCTGCTTCCGACCCTCTCGCTATGTCATCACTTGAGAAATCATGGTTTATATTTAGTTTAATCAATATTTTTTATTACAAAACTTTTGCAGATACAACCAATTATTATGTCAATTTTTTTATAAAAATAAAATAAAATACTTTTATTATATTATTGTTAGTTCTTAATAATTTTCCAAAAAATATGATATGACTTGATACTTTTTTTTTCTTTTTTGAGGGAATGTGACTCGATACATTTGTAAAATTATTTATATTGACAATGAATATTGATTAAAGATTTCATTTACATATGCCAATGTAAAACTATTATACATAAATTAAATTAATCATAAATTCTCTAGAGTCCCTTGATCATTTGATCTAAGGTTCTATCAATAACACGTGCATATGAAATAATATTTGGTAGGAGAAATCAATCCCCCGTTATTTGAAGTGATTAGTTTTTGAAGTTGCATGCAAATGATATGCTCAGTTTAAAAAATAAAAAAATCTACCACAAATATATAGACATGATGTAATTTGATAGAATTTAAAATAAAAATAAAAAAGTTACACCATTAGAGCATATAAATAAATCTCATTAATATTTTTGTCTGACTCAATTAATCTCATTAATTAAACTATTTTTTAAATACATTGAATAATTTTGTCAAATGCTCCATAAATGATATTTTCCTTGAAATAATTAATAATTAATGCTATTTTCTTTTTGAAAGAAAAACCAACGACTATTTATTTTTATTTTTTAAATAACCGACGACTATTTATAGAAATAACAATTTTCATTTTTTTCTATTTTCAGATATAATTTACTGCTGAAAACAAATATACTACTTGTATTTTTCTATGATAAAAACAGATATTAGTTCTCATCAACAACAAATATAATTTTAACTTTTAATTATGGATTCTTGTTTTCCTTCTAATGTCACCTACGTATAAGAGGTTTGTTATAATAACTTACTCAGTTTTTTTTTTTTTTGAGGTATTAGGACTCAATATAAAACTTGAAGAAATATATGAGTCTGAAATTCTAACGTTGATAGGTTAAAACATAAAAGTAAATTTGATTGTAAATTCTAGTGAAGTTGTGGTTTTCTTGATTTTGTATGAAGGGTGTGTATTCTTGAGTATTTTTTTCATAAAAAGAAAATTATAAATAAGTTTGAATTCAATAATTAATGTATTTTTGGTCAAAATAACATATTTCGTAATTGGGTCTTGGAATTATTATTTCCCTTTTTCACTAGCTGTAAATAATTTATTTTTCTCTATAATATTTTTTAATTTATTTTATTAAGAAATCATAAAAAAATTTAATTATATATTTTAATGAAAGCTTAGATTTAATTAAAATATCTTCGATGTTAGTTTGGTTGTTAAAGTTTAACATTATAATTTCACAAGGGACAAAGTTAAAATTTGCTCGAGACTGTTAGACCATTCACAACAGAGCACCTTAAACTGAGTGCTTAAATTGATTTCATATGTTTACATCACTCATTTTACGGTAATACTTAATAAGCACCAATGTTCTCCAGCCCAGCACCTCAAATGAAATTATTAAATAGGTCCTACAAATAATTTTATATCATTACATTTCAACAAAGTTTATTTATTTTATTAAGATTTATTAAATGTGACCCATGAAAAAATGAAGAGAGAGGGGGTGCCTCCATAGCCACCCTTCTCCATAGTCACTCATATATTATACTCCACAATGGAGATGTCTATTTAATATGGTGCTAAATAGATGAAGCATATATGGTGTGGATGGTCTTATAAAATTAGTCATTAATATCAATTTAATTAATAATATATATGATTTCCTCTTTCTTAACTTTAAAAAATAAAAATAAAAAATTGAGAATTCCTCGAATTGACATGTTTTTCTTTAGTTTGTCGTCGTAAAACACAAAAAATCATCATTTCTTTAACTTACTTGAGATAATTACAAAAAGTTAGGCTGTAAATATTATGATTGAGCCTTCTCATTTGTTTTCTTTAATCTGTTTGCCATCACTAATTACTCTGCCAATTGAGCAAAAGCCAATTCCATCTTATCAGACAATTTTTTACTTTTTTTGAGATCACTTGTCACAGTATAGATTTCATGTAATACTACGATCTTGACTAACATGGTAAAATAGATTATCCTTGTATCTTAATTGAATAGGATATCAAAGTTAAATAAGTATTATATTTCAAGCATTAGACATCTTAATTTAATTAGTCCTTGTTGTGATTATTACAGGATGGATAATACATACTAACTACGTATACCACTAATTGGCAAACATTCCAGCTCCTTTTACATGTAAAGTCTTGGACATGTATCATCATTAGGCTTCAAAGAATTTGGACATAGTAAACAAAATCTAACATCAAAGTACCCCTCCAAATGCATGATTATAGTACCATAATATAAATTAAATGAACCTTTAAAGATTAAAATTTCTTCTGTTCACATGGATCGTTTCCATATTCCCCCACAATTTCCCTTAACAATGTATAAATAGTTAGAATAACATCTCTATAATCATTAAAGTTGGTTTCCCAACATAATCTAATTGTATGGATCATTCGTGAATGCTTATCATATTGACATGTCAAAATGAATCAAATATATATAGGGGTGGTGTATGTGGGTTCTTTCGGCACTCTCCACTTTCTGTGATTTTATTTTCTTATAATGTGCTTCAACATTTATATACTACTATAAAGTCCCCTAAGCTAGCCCACAACTTCTCTGTCGTGAAAAGGATGTAGAGCACAAGTGCTACTTTCTATTAACGTATGATTTTATTTTTGGTCACGATGCATGGACCTTTTGTTTTTCTATCCAGCTCTTAACGAATTAATTTCGAAGCTTCAAAAGCCTCTAATACCGAACATGTCATGCAGATCCCTTAGCTAAGGGGTTACTATCACTTAATATTTGGTGCATTATTTGTAAAGCATGAAACTTATAACAAGATGGGTATGAAATACGTAGCAGTCGTTAATTCGTCTTTGGGAAATATCAATTGAAAATTTCAATGTTGATTAAATAACTACTCATGCGGTGTTTTATTTGATCATTATGTGAGACACTCGAGAACTAGAGAAGATTATGTTGGTGTATTTTTACTTGATCATTTTTATGAATTATTTGGATTTGGATAGGAAGAGTTCACATAACGCTATCTCAATTTATAAAGAGAAAAGGTCGAATGGGGCCAACGTGAAGGGATAAGCACAACGTTGTACAGATGTTACCTTAGCCTAATTAAACTAAGGGTCATGCTCGAGAGAGACATAACTCATAAGAACATTTGCTAAGAAGTAAAAATAGAAATAAATGATAAATTTTAAGTATATAAAAAAAAAATCAATTTTGAAAATATTGAAGTGTTGAATGTATCATTGTCAAGATTTTTTTTTACTTCTTAACAAGTATCCTTATAACATTTGTTACCATTCCTCTTAAACTAATCAATAGTCATCAATGTGATTTTATATATTTACTTAAATTTAATTTATTTTTTACTAAATTACAGTTTTGATCCATGATCACGTACAATTTTGATCTCTCAAATTTTGAGTTAAATAAGTCTCTTTACTTTGCAAATCGGCCTAATATATGCTCTCATATAATAGTATTCATCTCCTTTCGTATAAACATGACTATTATTTTTAATAAAAGAGGACTTAAGTCCAAAGGAGAAACTATTGCATAAAAATCAAATGAGGAGTGCCAACTCCCATAATGACAGCAAGAATTTTTTTTCTAATATGACTTGATCAAATGTTCGCGATAACCAAATACACACTACTATCAATAATAGGTGTCATTAAAAAAATTGAAAAATTCAATAAATAAAATATTAATAATAAAATAAATAACTATTACAACAAGGGGCTTGAACAAATACAGTAGCACTTACCCAATGCTCAAACAAAATAAGGGGATTGACTATCACGAACTAAAACCGTAAACAAAGTTAACATTTTTAGCCTGTTGCCACCGAAACGAATGTGCTTTACTTTACCTAACAATTGAACTATGAAATTTCTTTATTGTTTCATGTGTTCCATAAATAATGTATTCTTGTTACATCTTATACTATACAATATGTTAAATAGATATTATTTGTATATTTTTTTTTTTAAAAAAAAAGATATTACTTATATACACTTCAAAAAATAATAATATGTATGTGTGTGTGTACACACACAACAATTACCACCAAGTAGTTTCTTTTTTCTTCACACAAAAGGCATGTTTCCCTCCAATGTTCATGGTGCAAATGATGTTTTAAAAGCATGGCTCGGATCCTAGGCTACAGCTTCGGGTGAAAGCCTCTATAAAAAAAAGGTCTGAAGAATATGCACTGCCGGCGTGAATAGCTCTTTTAAGCCGGCCAAATTCTCTATCCCAGCAGCTCAAGACTGGTGCCACTACCCACTTTTATTAATAGTTCGGTATATCACCTTTTTTGTTACAATACTCTTTGGACTTCACAAAACAGATGGCTATCATAGGTTAAGTATAGCTTTTAAATAATTTATTTACAATTTTATAATAGATTAATCACTTTGAAACTTACATGATTAAGAGTGTAGTTTATACAAAACTAGACCGCCGACCCGTGCGATGTACAGGCCCTTTCGACTAAAAGTACCGACATAATTATATAAAGATAATAAAAGATTTACTTTAATTCCCTCAACAAAAATTCACTTTAATGTAATAAAGTAATAAACATTGATCCACATCATTTCTTGTATTAAAAAAAAAAATTATCCACATCAATCATAACATGTTAGGGGTCATTTTATTTTTTTATATATATAATACGATATATAGTCATAG
>Ga0315915_1000988_pt1 | contig 32796 bp, 16 predicted proteins | sample MpolbnodulesMG_FD_207738 | JGI IMG/M metagenome (GOLD analysis project Ga0315915, IMG submission 207738) | Medicago polymorpha root nodule microbial communities from Los Angeles, California, United States - branched nodules | ecosystem: Host-associated > Plants > Roots > Nodule | place: USA... | reverse complement strand
AGATAAGTCTCTTTCATTTGTGATTGAGCAAAGGAAGTCTCTTGGAGTTGTCCTTGAGCATAGAAGTCTCTTTCAGGTGTGATTGAGCATAGAAGTCTCTTGGAGTTGTCCTTGAGCAACTTGTAATTTGACATTACATTTTAGTGGAACTCTCCTTGGAAGTGCAAGGGGGACATGACTACTTCCGGTTTGTGGAAGGAACCTGTATAATTGCTTGTGTTCTTTCTTCCTCCGTTCTTTACATTTATCCGCTGCACAAAGACTCTGAACTCACTCAGACTCTGAACTACTTCAGACTCTGAACCTGAGAACAGTTCTTCAGAATGCAAAAGAAGAAGTTTTCAAAAATACAATTCAACTCCCCCTTCTTGTGGTTTTTCTCACCTTCAACTTTAACCTTAGGGATCAATGTCACAAAGTAAGAAAGAAAGCTCTTAGGAAGTTTTTCGTTTGCATAAAATTGATCAAACATTATGCGAACCTCATGTTTCAAAAGATACCAAAACTCCTTAGAGAAAGCAAAGTTGAAACTGTTGGGGCCCGAACTTTTATTCCCATCACTTGCCTTCACCACCGCATCTATTTCCACACTCGAGAAAGGAGCTACAAGATCTCTATTCTCTTCCTCGGTGAGAGTTGCAAAGTTCACACCATCCAACGTCGGTCTCTCCCTTCTATCTTCTTCCACTTGTTTTCTAAAATAAGTCACCACCTCCCTTCTCACATTCATAGACTTTTCAACCCAAACCCCTTCCACTTTTAACGCTTTTAAGGAGTTCCTAGCCATCCTAGCCTTTACACATCTATGAAAGTACTTCGAGTTTTCATCACCTTCTTTGAGCCATTTAGACTTTGACCTTTGGAACACACTTGGCTCTTTGCTTTTAAGGAGCTTCCACATTTCTTCAAACTTCAACTTTCTCAACTCCACATCACCACTACTCAACACCCCAAGCCCCCTTCATGTCAAGATCGGCAATATCTTCCACCAAGCATGCCACTTTATAATCAATGTTGCCATATTCTAACTTATTCCAAGCTCTAATTGCCTCTTTCAACAACTTGAGTTTATTTTTCAAAACAACTCCCATCCAACCCTCAACCGGTTGGTTCCTCCACCCATCTTCTACTAGCTTCTTGAACTTCTTATTTTCCAACCAATAATTATTAAACCGGAAAGGTTTCGGCCCCTAATCCATATTACCATATTTAAGAACCAATGGACAATGGTCCAAAATATTTCTTGGAAGCACCCATAATGTCGCATTTCCCCAACATCTAGACCAACCTTCGGAGATAAAGGCTCTTTCAATACAGCTCATCGAGGTGCCACTAGCATGATACCAAGTGAACTTCCGCCCTAACGGAGGCACATCAAAAAGATCGACATCAAAGACAAAGGAATTGAAAAAATTAATTTCCGTTGTCATTGACGAAGAGACAACCGAATTAACCCCTCTCCTTTCATCCATATGAGTCGCCGCATTAAAATCACCAACCATACACCACTTGCCATCACCAAAAGTGTTTTTGATCAACACAAGATTTGCCCATAATCTATGCTTTGCCGCCAAGTCACATTTTGAATAAATATTTACCACAAAACATCTATCTTTGTTCCTTCCCCACTCCAAACAAACACCAACAAAACCTTCTCCGACAAAAGAGAAGAGGAGGTTGGAGTCGGATTTTCTCCAAATAGAAATGATACTTCCACTATTGCCCACGACCGGAAGGAAAGCCCAATCACAATCGCCACCCCATAAACTTTGACGCACCGATTCCGTAACAACTTCGAGCTTAGATTCTTGAATAGCTAAAAAATCCACCCTTTTTTTAAACACCAATTCCTTAATCAACTTTCTCTTCACTCTACCCCTCAAGCCTCTTACATTATAGGAGAGCACAATCGTTGATCACCTAACACATTACCATTAAAACCATCGTTGACAACCTCATCATTAACAAGTTCCACCATCTTAGAAGTAATAACCTTATCTCTAACCGAAAAGATGAAGCCATTTGATTTTTGTAACGAATGAATTCGGGAAGCATCCAAAGCCTTCCTACTAGTTTCCGATAAAGTGGCCAAAGGGGTTTCCGGAACCAAAGAGCCAGACTCCTCCAAAATTAATTGCAAACCCGAGGCCGGTGTCCTCGGGTTTCCGATCTCCAAATGATTCGAACAAGAGGCTCTCACGTCACTTTCATCAAGCAAAAAACCCCCACCTTTAGTCATCACCTCTTCATGCTTCCCCTTATGCTTTGCTTTCTCCTTAGAACTCCCCTCTCCTAACCCTCCTTTCCTCCTCGAAGTGCCCTTCCCTTCCTTGACCGCCTTGACAAATTGAAAGCATTTTGGGTTACCAATTGCCGTATTGTTATGTTTCTTAAAAACTTTCTTTTTGCACCTCCTTCTAACAATACACTCTTGATGATTAGAAAATTCTAAAATGGTCTCTTCAGAATCTTGTTTGCTATTCTGGGCTGAAGCAGAAGGCCCACTAGAAGAACCATGGGCCTGGATCGACCCATCGATCTGATCCACTTCATTATGCCCCGACGGGTCCACAAAAATATGACCAAGACCCTCCTCATGGAACAGCACACCACGTGACTTCAAGAGAGAGGGAGAAGTGTGGGCCGCACGCTCTGCCTCTCCTTGGATGCCACTTGTCTCCTGGCAGCTTTTATCAACACCCAAATCTCCAGCAGCAGTAAAATTTGTTCCTCTCTCATCCAACAACAGAGGTATATTAACATCAATGACCACGTGTCCCTCTACCAATGGTTCGTCAGTAGCCTTTTCAACAAAAGCTCCATCAGTCTGCAGATCTACTACCTTGGTCCCATCAAAACACTCTTTTTGTTGAGACCTCCCTAGGTTTGACCTAAGTGAAAAGTCACCTCCTCTGAACCAGGGTGTACGGACCGTACAGTCCCTTCTTCTTCCCCACTGTCTTCACCGGAAAACATCTCCTCCTCCTCCCTAGCAACCTCCGGCCGCCCCTCCTCATCTTCTTCCGCCAAAACCTCTTCCATGTCCTTAGACAGATCGTAATCTTCCTCCATACTATCCTCCCCTTCCTCAAAAATCATAGCTCGCTCCACCATCCAAGCTTTGAAAAGCGCCCTCATCACCTTGAAACTGACCCACTGATCTATCCGCCCCATCCTCTTTGTTGAGATAAGGATGTTAGCCACATCCAACCTCCTCCTACAGACTGTCTCATCATCAAAATCCAAGAAAGTTCCAAAGAGACCTCCCACTTTTTTGAAATTTTTTTCATGCCATACATGAAGTGGGATACCCCTGATATGCACCCACACCCTTCTTGAAGACGCTACCAAGTTAGGAGTCCAAGGTAGCACCTCTGAGAAGGTTGCCTTCCACCAAGCCTTGTTCACCTCCAAAGTCTTAGTAACATCCTCTTTCCGGTTGCCCTTCAAGAGAACTAACTTTTCCCCCATCGGAACCACCTTGATGTTGCGCCAGCCCTCCATAAACAAGGATGTCTGAACTGCTTCCGCCTCCATATGTTGAGTTAAGCGGCCGACAAAACATCGTTCTAGTTCTTCCAAAAGCTCCGGTTCCGATAAGATTTCTAATGCTGGAAGTTCATCGCTGTTGTCTCCTTCCTTCCCTGACCTCCTATCACCCAACAGAGCTCCTCTAAAGGATGTACCAGCCTCTACTATCCTCTGCTCCGGCACCTTCCTCCTTGGCTGAGACTGTGACTGAATCATAACCTTTTTGTCCTCCCTTTCAAACCTAGCCATGTTCACCTTGAGCTTATGATCACCGCACCAGACATCCTTCAAGCTCTCTGCCAACTCTTCCACAAAAAGCACCTCCCAAAACTTGACAAAAGCAAACCTCCTCCCCCACTTATCAAGCTTCTTAGGGATGAAAACCTCTCCTACTCTTCCGAAATTGATGAACAACTTCCAAAGATCTGTGTTGGAGACCTCATCTGGAAAGTTAGTCACAAAGAATGAGGTTGTGACCTTGTCCAGACAATGTCCACCGCGCCGTGCAGGGTCCGACAGCTTCCCTTGACTCTCAAATTTGTTTCCCTTAGTTGCCCCTTCCCCCCCATCACGTGTTGCTCTCACTCCCTCTCTCTCTTCTTTCTCTCTCATCTTTTCTGCTAATGTTAACTTTGAATGGTAACTTGTTTCATCATCTCTGTCACATCCAAAGCATATGAGAGAAGCTCCAACACCCCATTTACACCTACGATAATTAGTGAGCAACCACTCATGAGCTGCCATCACATAAAAGTTTGAATTCTATGTGGTCCTTTCCAACTCCACAATGTCTTCAATCTCCCTCGTTGGATTGAGCTCTAGAATTTTCAGAATCATAAGCACTTTAAATTGTGAAATAAATAAGTACAATAGTTTGATATTTGGTGTGTCCAATTATTTACTAACTCTTGAAATCTATAACATATATGTGAGAGATTATTGTATAAATAGAGAGAGAAAATGGAGAGATTCTTGCTCCATAGTAATCTTATACTTTGATCATTAAAAGAGGAAAAGTCTGCCACCATGATAATCAGTCCTTATGTTGAAAAAAAATACACCGTTCAGAAGTTGTAAAAGTCATATCTGAAATTATCTATCATGTACTAGTTATTTTTGGTGGCCAGTGGCCACAATTGCATCCCATAGTAAAAGGGTCTATTTTAATTACTTTTTTCTTTCCCAATATGGCCTATTTTGAATCCCATGATAAGATAAGACAAAATAATAACATCATACCTAGTACACGCCATAATTAAAAGATGAAGCAACCAGATCAATACATATCTTATGCATTTTTTAAAAACCATGATTGTACTATGGCTCACCTTGAAATGGCAATAGAACACCAATAGCTAGAGGTCCAAAATATGAAGAACCAAATATGGTATCGTATCAAACATAGATTATTTATCAACAGCATGCGGCTTCTCTCAATGTTAAATATTCTGCAAATGAAATCAAATAAAATCTATATAATGGCACAGTGTTTGTTTGCATGCACTTTAAGTTACAAAGCTGATCACATACAATGCATGGAATCTTGGTGCTGTACTATAGTAGGAGACTAGACCAGCCACCTAGTATTTACAATACAATTTGTCCAAAAGAGTTGCGGCGTTATAGCCTTATGGGAACTTCTCTTAGACCATTTTCAGTAAGAGAATTCATTTTGTTGGGTTTTTGGAGTGTTCAAATTGAAATCCTATTCATTTTTCAAGGTTAGATTATTGCACAATCCGATTGAAGTGTGAGAACGTAATAGACTAGATTGTATTTTATATTAGTGTAAAAGTTTATGGTTCAAAAGTTCCAAAAAATAGACTCAAACTCTTCCAACACCGACAAACACCTTAATTTTAATTATTTTGGTTCCCGCTTCTCCGTATGACTTTTTTTTTAGTCAAGTAGCCTATCAGATAGAGAAATCCACCTTAAAGGTGAATAAGTGGAGTGTTTGGGGTTCGAACCTCAATCCCGACATATATTATGTATTATTTGGTAAGTTAGCTAAGCTCATGGAGACCTCTGTATAACTTCTGCATAAAAAAAAATCGCAGCGTTCCTAAAAAATAGATACACCTCCACAAGCAATATTTGGAGTCATATAACAATTAATTGGTTTATTGGCACTTCGAGAAAGTGTGGATCTCATATTGATTTAACTCAATAAAAGAATGGTATGTAAAAATGTTCTTATAACATTCATTTTAACTGCAATAGGTGAGGTCTGCTTAATTTGAAGACATCTAGCAATTAATTAGTTTATCACAAAATTAACATTTTTGGTTTTTGTAAGTGAAAAAAGAGAGTATTTTTTTTTTCTCATTGGTATTCTTGCTATGCTATTCCAGAGTTCATTAAAGAAGTGGTAGGAACATTTTATTTTCACAATCACTTTCAAAGTGTGAGTTCCATCACTTTTATGTTGGACTCACTTTCAAAGTGTCGGATCTATATTAATTTCATCTAATAAGTAGTATTCATAGCAATACTCCTCTTAAACAATATAGGTGTAGTCAACCTAATTCTCGTTTCAAATAATTTTGTTTTTTCGTTTCTAGGCTAAAGATGAAAAAGAATGAAGACAAAAAAGAAAAATAAGAGTACACTCTACGAAACAAAGTTCCCAGAGCCTACAAAGAGGATGTCCAATAGGCCGGATGGAGGGAAAAGATGGACCATGAGCAATGCTAGAAAAACCACCTAACTTGGTAAGAAAGTCAGCATAATTTTTTTCTTTCTTGGAGGTGTGAGTAATGTGAACATCCCAATTGCGATGAAAATACTATATCACTGGAGTGCTACCCGTCCTATTATATTGTGTATTTTAAGGAATAAATTGTCAACGAATCTACTAAAAAGTCTTTAAAAATGCAACCAAGAGTTTGGAATAGAATCAAATTGCATTAGGTAAAACTATATATCACGGGCACGTTTATGAGAAAAAAAAGTGCTAGAAAGTTTTACGGCACATGAAATGAAAGCTGCCACTATACATAGCAACTACTAAAACAAATTCAGAGCTTTGTTAAAAAATTATTATTTCTGACAGCTTACAGCAACTAATTAAAACATTTTCTACTATTAGAATTTGTATTCTAGTAAATTATCAACAGAACTTTTTCTTTCTTTTTCAGGTGTGCTAGGATTTTGATATGGAGTACCTTAATTATGATGTACTGTATATTCCTTTGATTATCGAGTCGCTGTAAATAGTTTAAAGAGAAATGCTAGCAACACACGCTTTTCAACAAACTCTATTTGATTGGTTGAAATTCACATGAGACCCACCAAATTTATATGGAACCCACATGCTTTGGTGGGACCCATGTGAATTTTAACCAATCAAAGATAGTGTATTGAAAAGTGTGTGTTAGAAAGTGTGTTTGATAGCATTTCTCTAGTTTAAAACTTTATTCACTAATCTGTAGCAAGTTCTTAAATAAAGCCTTGACCAATTTTGTCTCATAAAATTTTCACACATTAACTAAGTTTGTGTTCCTCTTTCAAAGAAATTAAATTGTGTTCTTCTATTCTAAGTTATCTGCCATATATATTGGTGAAAGAAATAGACCCTATTCTCCTACAATCAATCTTTTCATGTATACATTATCACCCCTTCAAAAAATGTACATACATTATCACTTTTGTGGTTGTGGTTGCAATAACGTCTGATGTAGCAATCAAAACAAGATATGAAATATTATTGCAAATTAACTTATGTAGTCACTGTCTTTGGTTCATAGACTCGTCAATTTTTTCCTTGCATTGTATGAAGGTCATCAATTTTTTCTTTTGTTTATACAAAGTTTAATTAGAGTACACTTCGTGACCCTTAATTTCCTAGTCAACATATATTGTTTCTTGATGGTTGGAACGAACAGTTAATTTCCTTGGTTATCACCACCTTCATAAATAAACATAATATACATTAATTTACATAGGACCAAATTAGTCAAAATAATAATATAGCCAATTAGGTTCTAAGCATTTTAATAATTGAAATTAAATATGCAGAGAATAGAATCAAATTCTCCTTTCAAAACCCCACCTTCTTTTTTTCTACCCTTTCTTTTGAACACCACTCATTTTGTTCCATTTTTAATGCAAGCAAGATCAAATATAGTAATAGTATCCCCACCCCAAAGTGCAATACAACTACTAAAAAATCTCTCCTAAAATAAAATAATCTACTAAAAAAATCAAAAAAATAAAAAACATTAGTAAAATAAACATCAAACAAAAATACACATTTACATTCAAAATCGGGTTCGGATTCTATCCCATAGTGTTATCACATTCATAAAAAGTTTCTGAATTAGTGCTACATCGTAGAAGAGAATCCGAACCTGACCCAATCACACATAAACAAAAATACACATTTAATTGGGATTTGGGTTCGGATTCTATCCCATAATGTTATCACATTCGAAAGAAGTTGCTGAACCAGTACTGCATCGCGGAAGAGGATCCGAACCCGACCCAATCACATATAAACAAAAGCACAAAAATCAAAAACCTCAACTAGTCTTACATAAACTTTTCTTCTCTCTTTCTTTCATGATGTCAACTGTCATCATAATATCATGCAAGTAGTACCCCTTTTAACCTCAACATTTGTTTTGCTATACGCCAGCTAATTCATTACATTACATTCATTCATTCAACCTCATCACCAACCACTCTCTCTCTCTTTCTCTCTTTCTCTCTCTAATATTTCTCTCTCAGATCTCTAACATCTTCCTCCTCTATATATCTATACCCTTTGCACTTTGATTTTACACTGACCCATATAGTTTTTTTTGGTCAAAAACAGAGTCTTTTTATGGAGAAAATGGAGAATGGGTTGGAGAAGGGAAATGGGTTGTCAATGTTTAGCGAGGAAGAGCTGAGAGAAATGAGTGGTGTGAGTGTTTTTGATGAATATGTTGAAGTCACGTGTGGGTGTACTAGTCATAGATATGGTGATGCTGTTGGTAGACTTAGGGTTTTTCTTAGTGGCTATCTTCAAATTATTTGTGAATGCACTCCTGGTTGTGATGAAGGTCCCTCTCTCACTCCTCTCTCTCTCACCACTCTCATTGTTTTTTGTTTATGTGCATGTTGATAGTTGCGTACACTTCTGATTAAAGGCGTGTTCTGTATCCGACATGTTTTTTGTATCCGACATGCATAAATACTTATATCACGCGATACAACACTGATACATGTGATTACATTGATTTTATTACATTTTTTTTTTTACCTGAGTTGGTGTGTCGGTGTCGGTGTCGTGGGTATGTGTTACTATTTCATAGGTTGATAGTATATGGTTTGGTGAAGGTTTGACTTTGATTAGTTTTATTCTTTTTTTATAAGCTTTGTGTTTGGAGTTTGTGCTGATATGTTGACATCTTAAGTGTATGTTGATTTGTCTCAATGAATTTAATCCTCTTTCTGATCATGCTAATGAATGTTTATTGTATGAAAATTTATAATTGGCATTCTGTCTTTTTGTGAGATTAAATTCAATATGGCTTGTATTTTTGTTGAATATTACTTTTCTATATAGTTACTTTGTACGTATTTAATAATAACATAATGTAACCGTAGTAAGGTCCTAGGATATTTCTTCAAAGTCATGGAAATTTGCAAAGTAGAGTGTAGATTGTATAGTAGTAATTAATATCCTAAGGTATTGTTAATCTATAACCTACAAGTTATGTATGTTCTTTTCATTGATGGCACATTCTCTTATTTTATGTGTGAATGTTAAGCCTCATATTCATACCACCTAATTTTCAGTCACTATGCACATGCAATGTCAAGTTGTACTTATTCCATGTATCCACTGCAGTGTTGTCAAAATTCCGCCATGGCAGCATTATGGCGGATTTTGTGCTAGCCATCAGAGGCCGCAACATCTATTATATTGTCCAATTTTTCTGCCATACGTCGTAATGTCATGTTTATATGGCGGATTTTTGGCCTGCGACCAGCTATCATTGATAACTCTGATCCACTATGTATGTTGTTTTATTACTTGAACATTGGTATATACGAGTAGAACTTGTTACAGTATCTGTTGTTGCAAAAGGACCAGTACCTCTGCTGACAAATGAGAACTTGTGATTTAAACTGGCAGTGTACTTCGGAAATTTTGTTTGCCACATTGCAGTATGGTGTCAAGGCACTATATGACACGTGTTTAAGTAATTATGTCAACACTTTATACATGAAATATACTGACTTAAGAAAATATGAATTATATCCTGCCATACCTTCATAATTTAATTCGAAAAATCAACAACTTGGGAAGAGATCATATGATTAAGGTTTGATGAAAGTTCTAAACTTTTACTCAAAAATATAAATAAAAGAAGACAAGAGAAATGATTTCTTGCTCCCTCTGGGAGTGTTTTGAGGGGATGAACACAAGTTTATGCCGTCTATATGACTAATTATTGAATGTGGTGGATAATTTAGTTAAACGGTCCACTTGTTAGCTTCACATTCATTTTATTAGATGATTTTAATAATTGCAGCTAATAATTTATGATTTTGTTTTGGTCAGTCATTTATATATCCAGTGATAGGAGCTTTATAAGTATGCCATTGTATTTTTTTTTTCTTCATGTGATTTATGTATCCATGGTGAAAAGAAAAACTCAATTTCTGATTGTGATTCTCTATCTTACATATACGTAGTGTTATGACATTGTTTTTCTCGTTGACGACCTTAATTTTTGTATATGATGTTTTAAATGATAGACAAATTGACACCTGCTGCATTTGAGAAACACTCTGGAAGAGAGACAGCAAGGAAATGGAAGAATAATATCTGGGTTATAATTAATGGTGATAAGGTTCCATTGGGTAAAACAGTGCTGCTTAAATACTACAATCAAGTGGCAAAAGCTGCTAATGGCTCTCAGAGATCCCAAAATGGCCGGGTTGGTCACCGCGATGAGTTTGTTCGCTGTACTAGGTGCAACAAAGAGCGTAGATTTCGTCTGAGATCTAAAGAGGAATGCCGCATTCACCATGATGCTGTGTCAGATGCAAATTGGAAATGTTCTGATCTTCCATATGAGAAGTACGTTTATTCATCTACACTTTCACTAAGAATAAAAAAGGCTTAACTAATGATTTGGTCCCTTAAGTTATTTGTTGGTTACATTTTGGTCCCATAAGTTATTAACGTTACAATTTGGTCCCTTAAGTTAGTATCTGTTAGCCAAATAAATCCTCATCGTCGGTCTTTTGCCAAAACGTTAAATAGGCACATGTGAACGGTGACGTGACAATTGACAATGTGTATCCACCTTAGACATTGACTTAGCGCTTTTGACGGTGTGGATTTATTTGGTTGACGGAAGATGATTTAAAGGGACTAAATTGTAACGTTAATAACTTATGAGACTAAAATTTAACCAACAAATAACTTAAGGGACCAAATTATTAATTAAGCCAATAAAAAATAAGTAAGCACGTTATGCTTTTAATGTTGGTGACTTGTGTTGTGTTTAATAATTTCTGTCACCGTGCTTCGAATGAACTTTGTTTGTACCAAAGAGCATCTTTATGTACTTTTTTTCTATTGATAGATCTTAGAATTTGTGTTGAGCCTAACTCATCATATACAAAACCAGCTTGTAAGGTGAGTGATGCCTCCCACTTATAAACTCATTTTCACGCCATATCTCATCCAACGTGAGACTCTTAACACACCCCTCTCACACCCAAAACCAGACATCTAGAGCGTGGCGTGGATGGTTTGATCGCAGGTTGCCCAACAAATCATGGATAGGCTATAATATAATCTTTGAATTTGGGTGAGGGATGCCTCCTACTTATAAACTCATTTTCAGACCATACATTATCCAATGTGAGAATCTTAACAATGGAAATAGTGCACGGCTGCTTTCCAAGTTAAGCCAATTCATAAATTTGGTCTTTTCTTGTCATTTTCAAACCGTGTGTAGGATCTAAAGATATAGTCACCAATCCTTACTAATTTGGAGAATGCTGTACAAATAATTGATAGTCTTAATCTAGGATATCTTATATTTTTTACTCTATATCTGACTACAGACTGTGCTCTAGATTACTTTATAGAAACTTCATCAGGCATATCATATTACTGTTTTACGGCTGGGCAATTATGTATCATTGATGTGGTCTCTTTTCGGCATTGTTAAACTACATATGTACTCTTAGAAGTTAGAACTACCGAACTATGATAAATAACTGCTAAATCTTTTGCATAAAATTTCAGGGATGAAATATATTTTATTGATATATGCTAATTAATTCTTAAAGTTACCAAGTCTTGGTTAGAATACAGTTTATGTTCCATATTGGAATAGTTTAACCAGACCTGGTATTGAATTCTGGGTTTGTCTCAATGAACCAGCCAATCTTGCTCAAGAACATTTTGTCCCTCTAGTGATTCTGTGTGTGTACTTTGTTAGGAACCAATTATCCTAAAAGCACTTGAATGGATTTACCTAATACACCAATTTATGCTTATATCCTTTGGACTTGAAGCATATATCCATTCCATATTGTACTCTCGTTTCTCAAACCAGCTTATTTCTAGAACTTATGCTGTTGGATGAAAACACAAAATGTTTTTTATATCCAACATTATCATTTGATATTTCAATAGTTTGACTGTTCTGCTTTTACATTGGCAGTACTAGCTTAATTTCAAAATGTGTATATATCTATTTTTTTTATTAATTTTTTGACCAAATTTATGGCTATTAGTTTTATAGATATGGATATCATTTGGAACTTGTGTTGCCTTTATTGTCTGTTCAACTACTGAATGGGAAGGACCAACTTATGGTTTATTATAAAAGACTCAGAATTGAGAAATGATATTTGTACAACCATTTTATAACAACTTTTGTGACAACTTTCTCTTTCATACTCACATTTAAAGGAATTAGATATCTTCCTGACATAACTTACATAATTGCACTTGTACTATTTATTTATGCACAACATGTGTGCTCTATTATTCAGTTCTGCAGTCACCTTAATTATTACCACAAAAATGACATATTTTATAGAAGCTTTTAGTAATATTAAGTTTTTCAGGATAACATGTGATGATGAAGAAGAGCGAGGAAGTCGAAGAGTTTACAGAGGATGCGGCCGATCACCAACGTGCAAAGGTTGCACTTCTTGTGTGTGCTTTGGGTGTGACATCTGCCGTTTTTCAGATTGCAGCTGCCAAACTTGTACTGACTTTACCAGCAATGTAAAAGCTTGAATCAGAGTCCTCAACAACAACAGCATTGTGTTCCCAATACTTGTTCCTATAAGCTGGTTATTTATGCCTATATAGAATTTTAGAAATGCTTAATTTCCTAATTGGACATCAACAGTCTGAGTTCATCTTTCATTGTTCTCATTGACTGGATCATAAATTTCATTGTTAACAATTTATTATTCTCTTACACAATGTCTCTTTTTTTTCTCTCTCCCTGTCTCTGCAGCAAAAAAATGTTTGAAGGAAATGAACTAGTACACAATATGTATATATATAAATGAACCAAAGTACAAATCAATGTGCCATGTAGGAACAGTAGTGATCTGAGATATCAAATTGATAGTGACGGAGGTAGGGAACTATAGTGTCAGACTAGGAGCTTCCAAGGAATTTTCATAGTGGGTTCCATAGCTTTATGGAGCAGTTCCTTAACTTTGTCTCTATTGGAGTAAACTTATGTGGCAATTTTAGTTCGATAAGTTTTTTTTTAGTTATTTTCATAGATCAGGTCTATTGTACACGAGCAAAATAAGTACGGTATCATGCACAAAGTTGTTTTTTGTCAAATGATCAAAAAATTTCAATATTAAATTAAATATAAAATATGACGAGGTTTACTGGTACAAGGATAGAAAATACATCTCTAAATGGTGCAAAAGTAATTCACTTTGTGCATGTTAAACAAAATCACTCATTCCTTCTGTCCCAAGTTATATAAATTAGAGTGAAGACTATTTTGACCCTTTGTAATTTTCTAGCGACCCAATTTAATCTATGACAAAATATAATACAAATTAGTTCCTGGTTTTTTTTTATACATAAGATAAATTAGTCTCTGACTCATTATATCAAAGGAACTAATTTGTCTTAAGTAGGGAGTAGTTTGAGTATTATTTTTGTCAATATTTAAAAACTAGTTCATATTTATTAAATGTCTCCAGCATAAAAATATCTTAAACTACACTATCCATAATTAAAAATAAAAAATGTTCGAAATCATAAGCCGTTTTATAATATTAATGAAACATTATATATATATATATATATATGATAATTTTATTCATAACACATTAATTTTCGATACAAAATTAAATGTACTTTTTAATTTATGTGAAATTGTTAAAGTTATTTATAATTTAGAGTGAAGGGAGTATTGGTATAGTGTGAACTAATTGGTAGCAACAAGTTGGCAGTGGCTATACAATTCAATATTAATTTCTTATTCAGGAAAAAAAAAATCAATATTAATTTCTAGTGTTTGCAAGTTGGGTTTTACAGGGTTTTGGAGGACTAAATATATATTTGACAGTGACATGTATAATATTTCAAAATAAATAAAATTCATGAATGTTTTGACGTAGATATAATAATCACAAAAAAATGTGGGTTTGAATTGTGACCATTTTTAAATTTAATCCTACACTTTAAAAATAATTTTCAAGTTGAAACTTGAAAGAACAATGTTATAACAGACTTCAGACCATTCTGAAGTGTTAGTATAAAACAGAATATGAAAGTTTAATAATTTTGTGTGTGAAGTGAATATTGTAAGTAAAGAGTATTTGGATAGAAGAATCGACCACATATCAATTATATTGGTTCACCAAATACAGGCTACTCCAGCCCCTACCTAAGGTGAGATTTTTCACCATGATGCTTGAGATAACCTTCTCAACTCCTGCACCTTACATTTTTGTTCCCTTGAAACGATTACAACCTGTATTCTCTAAGCCTCAGCAAACTTACAACTTTTCTGTCTAAGTCACACAGGACTTTACACTTTTCTTTCACTCAAGTAACACTTAACAAACTGAAAGCTAGTTGAAAATTCTTATACAATGATTTTTGAAGTTTATAAGAATGAGGACAAGAAGATTATCTTTGAGAAGATAAGAGAGAACTGTTACACACTCTAAGATTTTATGAATCTTAAGAGTTGATTCATGTAATTAGTGGCTTGAAGAGCTTTAAACACTTTTAATTAGTTGTTCAAATATGTTTGTTGTCTGTCTTCAAGGTGAGTGTTCTGCTCCTTTTATAGAGTTTCTTGAGCTCATGTAGTTGGTAGGACCTGTCCAATAGCCTTTTGCCACGTTGTCCTTGTGCTTAACAACTTTTTCATAATGTTCTTGGGTTCTTCAGTATGAACTTTAGAATGTTCCTAGGTTCTTCGTATGAACTTCATAATGTTTATGGATTCTTCAGTATGAACTTCAGAATGTTTTTGTGAGTTTTTCATATGAACTTCAAAGAGTTACTGTGTCCAATATGCCTTGCTGACTTGTATTTGAACTTGTGCAGGAGAGAGGAAAGCGAAGCTGTGACTTCATGTCCATGTTTTAGGAGATTTTACTGGTACTGCACAATACTTATTCCCTTATGTGTCAAGTCCTTATTGAATCTGACTGATCTTTGTTTTTTGCTTTTTGCGTTTTGCTTTTGTAATTTGTTGTACTTTTGTCATGGAAAGCATGTGGTTGAATGAACCTTATGATGTTCATCAAAATGTTCCTTTGTTCCACTAAAGATGATTTGTAAGACTTTCATCTGATGTAATCAAATCCTAATAGTGAAACTTGATTGAAGTGCAACATGTATAACATCTAGGATGATATTCTTTGAAGAATATTCCTAGGGTTTGTACTTCATTTATTCATAAGTCTTTAATCAACAATGAATATGTTTTTGACCTTTATTGCTTGTTTGATCCAAGGTTATAGTCCTTTTCTGTACTTTTTATCTATGTCACGTGTGCTTTGAATGTCAATGGTATGATCATTAATTTTTGGACTTGTTTTTGATACTATATGAACAACCTTCTGAACTATCTTACAACCTTCTGAATTTTGACTAACCTATTAAACTCTGACTGGATTCATAAACTTTAATGTTCTTTGATCACTTGATTCTTGATTTGATTTATACTTTGTTCTTGTCTTAGTTAATCACTCAAGAATACATTTAAATACCAAAAAACTATCTAAATCCACTAATCATCATCAAAGTTTGTTTATCTTTAAAATATTTTAGGGATTCTGCATCAACATGTTTCTCTTTAAATTTTTTAAAATATTAATATATATTAAAATATAGATTTAATCCTTCAAAAATCACCACACAAACACTCCTTAAAATATCACTATTAACTATGCTCTAACTTTGTGTCTTTTAACAATTTTTTTGAGCCGGGTCTTTTAAAAATTATAGATCGTCTACTGGAATTCTTAAAAAAAAAAAAATAGAGATATCATTGTTAAACATAAGAACTGCAGTTTTATTTGGACTGAAAATTAGTTGTCTTTAATCGACAAACAATATTACTCCGGAGGCATATCTATATACGAAGACCAGACATAATTGATAAGGGAAATTTAGGTTAAATTACACCCGAGATTGTTAAGTTTTAGGTTTGTAATAGATATGCTCTTTAAATTATTTTGGTCACACATAAATACTTTTAGTTTATAAACATTTTCAATTTAGTCATTTTGTTAACCAAATATTTCAAAAACGATAATGTGACAGTTAAGTGTATAATGTGGCATGCATCCTCGTCAGACATCTTAGAACATTAAACAATCCAATGGCATTTGTCCTTGCAACCAACTCTGACACTCTCATTATCATTCTGTGTGAACCTCAAATCGAAATCATTATACACAATAATTGACAACAACTTCCTTGATCTCTTCCTATGATGAAAATCTACATCCTAATGTTCATCGTTTACAAACTTAACTGCTACATCATACACTTAACTGTCACATCATCGTTTTTGTAATGTTTTATTAACAGAGGAACTAAATTGAAAACCTTTACAAACCTCAAACTTAAAGGACCCTTGATCTAATTTAGCCGAAAATTTACATATAACTTATAAATTACGAAATTTTATATTAGAATTTAAGTTTTGTCTAACATGCATAAATAAAATGGTCTTGGACCTTGCACAAAAAGTCACATCATATATTCTTTAATTTAATGATGAAATTTATTGGTCCAATGGTAGAAACTAACTTGTTTAATTTAATGATGTGATTTATTGATTCAAAAATGAAAACTAATTTGTGCATGATGTAAAAGATGTCTCACTTGTACCATAAAATTGACCTACATTTCAAGTCATAACTAATGTTAGCAGAATGTATAACTCATTTGTGCCAATCACAATTAATTATTAAAAGCGTGTCGAGAACCCAGATTAAGGTATTACAGCCCGTCTCATTTTAACAGTCATTTAGAATTTTTTTTGACAAGGTAGTCATTTTAGAGTTGTATGTGATTCTTAAAGAAATGATTACTTGAGTTGATTTTAATGGTAAAATTATTTTACTTTATTAAAACACCCTTGTTAGTAGTTAGTGGAGTATTATTTTTGCTGCATAACCGTTTGATCATGTTATCTTGACATAATATTTTAGTGTGAAGTCTCATGTTTTCAATGCCAAATTAGGCAGATGAGGTTGGTTTTAAAAAAAAAAAAAAAAAAAAAATCCTACAAAGACAATTATCTCTAGATTTTTTTTATTTTATTTTTAGAAACCAACCTCAACTTTTTTCCAGTCAGCTTCTATTATTTTCTTTGGAGAGGCTTCAACACCTCAAAATTTTAGAATTCCTATTCACTTTGGTGAAAATTGAGCTGTTTGAGAGCAATTTTAACTTGACAAGATCAAATCTGCAGATGTAAATTTTTTAAATTTCTCCATGAGTAAATTGATTCCAAATGCAAAATTTTCAAATTATTTTTCGGAAAAAACATACTTAGTATTCACACTTAGAACATGATTCTACTTTACTACTTGTATAAAATCAGTACATTAAAAACTTCATTCCTAAACACAAACTAAATTGCCAAAATTAATTCAAAATCAATTAAAACCAAAATCTTAAACATAGCCTCTACCAAAAAAAAAAAAAAAAAACTAAAACATAGCATTTCTGGTTTCTGATACATGCTTATCAACTTAATTATGATCTAACATTTAATTTCACAATCATCGACTGTAATCCAACACTTACTCTACAAAGTATAATCACTTCAAAAGAGTTAAAATAAAAATGGGCTCGCTGCATTAAGATTACAGAAGAGAAGTGTGTATCCCATAGATTACAAAAGAAAAAGTACAGATGATGAGATGACATATACTTCCAAGCACATATGACACATGTAACTAATAAATCAGGAACTTGATTCGTCCCTTTTAAGAACCCATGAAATCCTTTCATAGTTTAAGAAGCTGCAGAAAAATGTGCAAATACAGTCCCTACAGAATGGCCCAACTTGATCAATCATTTCAATGTCACCTTGAAGGTTGCCACCCTCTCCTACCGGCACCACGAAATGATGGTCTCCCTCGACTACCTGATGAACCTGGATGAAATTGAGAGGGGTTGCCACTCGGACGCAAGTTAACTTTTCTTTCTGGCTGCTGCAATTCAGTGGGTGGAAAACCCTGTTGCTGCGCTTGAAAGATAGGTGGTTGCTGAATCTGTTGGAAGGATTGTTGTGGCATTTGGTTTTGACCCACAAACCCTGGTGCATACATCGGTTGTTGTGAAAATATATTGGGCTGTACCCCAGGCATCATAGTTGGGAAATGAGTTCCGTGACTGGGATTCATTTGCTGTTGAAATGGAATTCCTGGAACAGGAAACTGATGAGAAAATTGTGTGTTTTGTGGATAATATGACATGGCATTTGAAGGAAATGCGTTTGGAGGCAGGGAGGGCTGTGGCTGCTGTGGAAATGTTGTCTGATTTGTCCACAATGAATTTGCAGCGAAGTTAGGACCTGCATTTAAAGGTTGAAATGGAGAAACTGTGGTAGTTCCACCTTGTCCAATGCCTGAAAAAGGAGAATAGTTTCCTTTATTAACAAATGGTGCTGCTGCAGGTGCGTTAGGGACGTTGGGAAACACATGTGGTGATGCTACAGGTGCATTAGGAGGTAACACATGCTCTTTCGGTGAAAATTTCTTTTTATTGTTTTTCTTCTTGCCAGGATTTTGGTCATTTACCCCTCTCTTTGTCATTTTTTGCATTTTCCTGTATTCAGCCTCTTTCTCATCATCTGAAAACTCTACTTCATCAGACAACTCTTCATCATACGCACCAGATGCATCATAGCCTTTCCTGTAAAGATCCTTATTATTGAGCACATGTTCAGCAAATTCTGGAACACATGAGACCAAAGTTGTTCCCCCTTGGATCCCCGCAGGGACATCATTTTCAGAATTGTATCTCACAACATAATACGGGTTTTTGACTGGTCCAAAGATTTCATCAACTAAACCTAGTGGTTTGCGGCTTTCAGTCAGCCACAAAACAGAACCTTCATTAAGAGGTTCATGTTTCTCCACTCCTTCCACAATGACTTGAGCTCCAAGAGTCTGTCAAAGAAGAAAGTTGATTGATTCTAACAATAATTGGTACCCCTTCTGATATAATTCATGTATTTATTATGTAATTGCAGACACTTGATTTACAAAGATAGGGTGTTCCCAATCAACTAGAGAAAGAAAAACAAAAACAAATTCCAAAAGACATTGTAGAGCACTGGTGGGAACCAATTCCACAAGACATTGCAGCGAATGAACCCAAAGGTAAGGTTCGTGTGGGTTAGATTGTGAGATGTGGGATTGCAGACACAATTTATGACATAATAGTTATATGAAAAACAAATAGCTGTTACTTAACAGACCTTTATAATAAATAAAAAAAAGTTATTAATAATATAAGAGAGAAGCAAGTAGCATATTGCTAATCTTGCGCACAAAAAGAATGTGTTACAAAGCATATGAGACTGGATATATGAATGAGAAAGTTTGGTTGTGAGAATGTAGGTCAGGATTTGGCCCCTTCTTCGACTAGTAGTTGAATGTCACAACCAACTACTATTCTTAGGGATTTGCATCTAAATCTTTCAAGATTGGGACATCCACAAAAATCTTGAACATAAGGGTGCAATTTCTAAAGACAAGGTTCAATCAAATAAAGGTATTTGAGTAACGGATAATCAACATTGGAAAAGCAATTCAAAATAACAGTGTAGAACTTGAGGGTGACAAGAGTTTTGCAACTGTAAACGCAATTAAGCAACAGGGTTGAAGTGATCATGCGGAGGTTGAATACTTGAATTCCATTTAGGGAAATGGCAAAAGGAAATAGCCTGAGGTACAAATATTTTTTAAAACTTCAAAATATATAGCTTGAGCTATTTCTTTATGCAGCATCGCTAAGAGGAATTCAAGAACTTGACCTCCGCAAGGTCACTTCAACACTTCAGCCTAATTGCTTCTACAGTAGTAGACCTCTTGTCACCCTCCAGTTACACCTTTAGAAGTTGCGTGATTATGTTCAATCTTTTTTGCGGATGTCCTAATCGAGAAGATTTAGTTGCAAGATCTAGAAGAACAGTTGGTTGTGACATTCAACCAACGGTGGAAGAGGGGCTAAACCATTACCCAAATTGGTCGCAACAAAAAAAATTAATTCCTATACTCCCTTCCATATGCATTGTAACACACTTTTTGTGTGCACTAAGATAATATGATGTTTGGTTTTTCATGTAACTGATACTTCATAAACTGTGTCTACAAACCCATGTTTCACAATCTAACCCACATGAACCTTACCTTTGAGTTCATTTGTTGTAATGTCTTGTGGAATTTAATCACACTAGTACTCAACGATTCTCCTAAGTTTCAAAATCTTGCCATTCACAATGATTTCCTTTTGTTCATCTTCTATTCTACTCATAATAACGGATGGGATTTATGTAAGCTTACCGACATAACAACTCCCACAGGTAGCATTTTATGGTGCGGTGCTAAAGACACATCCACCGGAGGAACTGGAGGCAAATTCTGCAAAATCAACACCATTCATGAGTTCCAAAGTTAGTCAAATTATTTCATATTATTCAATAAAAAAACTCTTTACTCTAAGATTGAGCATCGCATTAAGCATCAACATTATCAAAGTTTCTCTCATATTCTAACTTCAATTCTAAATGCCAACCAAAGCTACCTTCAAAGCAACATGTCAAATAGGACAATTCCTAGATCTTCAAAATTGGCTCAAAACTGTCCCTCAAGAACAGACCAAACTGCAGTTAAGGGATACGAATCCAATCCACCATATACATGTTTGTAACCATGTTGTCAAGTATATAAATGTTTCTGGATAACATGTTTCTGGTGATAAAACCCAGATTATTATCAATGAAGCATGTTATTATGAAGCATCCCCATCTTTAATTATCAACAAAACCAGCACTACACAATTAATTAATTTTTTCCTTCTAAATAAAACCAGATAATTGTCAATGAAGCATTGCACAATCATTTATTTTAATCATTCATCTCACTATCAATTAAATACACTAAAGTCACCAAGTATTTTTCTATGCAATCAAATTAAAAAGATACCTACTTTATGAATGAAAATAAAAAAGAAAAAGAAAATACCTGAATCTCATTCTTTGACCTAATTGGTCCTACTACAACATCTTCATCATCAAGATCACCGTCAGCCGCACTCCAACTAACCATCTTCTCATCATCACTTATCTCCCCTTCTTCTTCTTCTTCAGCATCATCGTCGTCGTCTTCATCAGTGTCAGAACCAGACGTCGAGGATGATGACGATGAAGAAGTAGAACTCTCAGATTCAGACTCTGAACTTTCACCTTCACTTCCATCATCTTTATCCTCATTCCCATTCACCTCAACTGAAGGAGGGTCACCCGTTAACGTGATCCTTTCCACGGATTTCTCAATAGAAATTTCACCATCCGAAGTACCAAGCTTTTCGGCCACCGGTGACTCCGCCGCAAAAGGGTTTGGGTCAAGTTCTGACCCGTTGTTGTTGCTAAGCTTTTCAGGCTGTGGCTTAGATGTCTCCGCCGCAACAGGGTTGTTGTTAACAAGATTTTGAGGCATTAGTTCCGGTGTCTCCGCCGTAACAAGGCTCGGGTCAGGTTCCGACCCGTTGTTGTTTTGGGTTTCCATTGTTAAGATGAAATTTGTCGGAATTGAAACACGAATTGGGGCTACAAAGGGAGGATAGGAGCTGTTGTTTTGCTTTCGCTGCTTAAACCCTAACCTATAACTAGGCGCAAGGGGTTTTGACTTAAATAAAAAAGTTCTGTAGCTTTTATACAAGCCTTTTGATCTATATCGCAAGGATATTTTTGTCATTTTAAGATGTGAAATCAATGTTTATCTCACCATAAAATCGATAATGTAAAACTGCATATCTGAATCCACTAAAGTACATAATATAAACCCATAGCTTCGCCCACAACCACATGGCCACATGGTACAAAGTTGTAAAACTTATAGTTTTAGCTAATACAAAATCAAATGCATCATCACAAAGATAAATACAAACACATGTACGGTTTCTCCGAGACAAAAAGGAGGCATCGACGTTACAATTTAACCAACCTTGTTGAGGTCTCTGCCAAAGAACAATTGTTGTTATGCAGTTGGTAAAGCCTACACATTGGACAATATCGTTGTACTAATTTTGTGACGAACTTGATTATGTTGCTGACGAACGATATTATTAGGTGATTTCGCTTCCTAAAAATCTTCCAACATATGTCGTGTTCGGTCAACCACATGAACATATAATTCATTCTCGTTTGGCAAAAGTTTCAGATTGCGATGTTTCCACAAACTCCACATAACAACATCCATTACATGAGAATGTTCTGGCTGCAAGTAGTGTAATAAGGAAAATATGGCATTCACCATGGAGCCATGATTGCTAGTGGAGTGATCGACTTCGTCCTAAAGACCAACAATACACCACACTTAAATAGAAAAAGGACATTCGAGGAAAATATGAACAAGATCTTCTAAGTCATTGTTGCAACTTATGCAATTCATCGGGCACTGAACCCCGTTGTCTAGAAGTCGTATTCTAGAAGGCAAACAACCAGGACACATCCTCCATATGAAGTTCTTAACTTTTGGCGGCACTTTGAGACTGTTATGCAATGGTTAATGGTTTTAAATGCTTATCCCCCTAATTTGTAACTAATGTGTGTTGTTTCAACCAAGTACCGAATATCAAAGGTTTACACACTCACTCACTACTCTTGCACACTTACACTCTATTCCAACACTTTACATTTTTCTAACCTCCTTCGAGAAAAACTATTTTTTGAAAAATTTCCTTAGAACCCTGAACTCCAGAAATGACTTCATCATCTTCTCAACCTACAATTAATTCAATGATTGTTGATATTCATAAAACTTTGAAGATTAAACCTAGAACTATGATCATTAAGAGAATCAAACTTTACAATTTTGTCAGAATTGATAGTTGACTTCGAATCAATGAAAGCAAATGGATTTAATCTCAAGGAAGCATTTGAATATCAAGGGTGGCTTAGTTACTTTGAAATACTGAATTGTCCTACTTACACAAACCCAGTGAAAGATTTTTGGGTAACGACTAAAGTGTTTGATTTGGAAGATGCTGATAAGGAATTGGCCCAGTAGCAAACTAAGTATGAAGACATTAACGGGAAAACTGCTGAACAATTGGGTCTCAAAGTCATCACTGAGATAGAAATCAGATTTGATGTTCAAGGAATTGATGTGAAGATCAATTAATCTGATATTGCAAAACTCGTCATATGCAAGAACATAGAGATTAATGAATATGGAACCACTGAGAAGAGTGACTATGCTCAGCAGATCAAGGAGAAATTATTTGCTAGGACTGGTAATTTAGGAAATTCTGGAAATTAGCATCCAATCTTTAAATTGTTCTTCAAGATTTTTATGGGATGCTTACAACCAAGAAGTTCAAGAACTGATTAGATCAGTTGGGATCACAGGCATCTAATCTTGTTTCTTGCTATTAAGATGAAGACCATCCTGCCTCATCTGATTTTTTAGCACCTGATGGAAAGCATCCAGGAATACAAGAAAGGAAAGAGGAAGACAATCCCATATGACTATGAAGCATCATTTGAACTGGACATAGAGTGTGGAAATGTGATTTCTTCATTAACTCTTGTCAACATGATGTTTCTGGATAAGGAAGAAGCTAAAAAATCTCAAGTTCCCTTTTGAGTTAGAACAAGGAATCTAGACTTTATGCATGACTATCCTATCATCTCACTGGCTGACAACAAGGTGGTCATTTAAAGCTTCATAGAACTCTACAAGCAATAAGGAATTACAATCAGGATGGAAGATATCCCTCAAGGGGAGAGGAAATCTGATTTTGAGGTATAGAATGAGCCTAAGAAAAAGGCGCTTCTGAAGGCTTCTAGGAACAGAAGTGGAGCTTCTTAAGCTTCTCCCACTTCTAAAGCTAAAGTTGTAGTACTTACTAAGAAGAAGAGGTTAAGTAAGATGATAACTTTGGATGAAGATGTATATGAGGATGTGAAACCTTTTGTGAAAAAGGTGAATGAAGCTCAAGTTCTGGCAAATGAGGTTGAAGTGGAGGCTTTTGAAACTGCAAGAAAGTTGCTAGCAGAAGCTATGGAAAGTAGGACCGAGGAGACTTCAGATGCTGCTGAAGTGAGGGAGTCTAAAGATGCTTCAGAGATGCTGCTCTTGCATCAGAACAAGGTATAATTTTTTAACCTTATTTTATTGCTAAAGTACAATCCAATCACCCTCTCAAACTGCACCAACTCCTCAAAGACCACCCACACCATCTTCACAAAAATCCATCCCATATGAATCCTCAACTTATAACCAAGTTGAAATTCCACCTTCCCCCCAATCTTCAGAACACACATCACCTTCACAAAGGTCAGAACACACATCATCACCCCAACCTCAACCACTAAGAATGATTGATCAAAACCAATCTCAGACCATCCATGTAACACCATAAACCCTTAAAGCAATAAATTACGCGAATAATACAACTAATCTAAGAGTTTAGATGCTACATCTACATTTTCTCCAAAAACATGCATAAATTTTTTTTCAAAACTCGCAGCAGAATAACATCATAACATCTCATCAACAGATAATAAAATCTCCAAAATAGCCATGTCACATGTATCATAATACAACCCAAAAAAAAAACTCAAATCTCAACATATTGAGGGATAATCTCATCAAAATAAATGACAAAAGACCAACATCCTAATCAGAACCCTAGAACTAGACTCCAAACATAAAAGAAACGAGGTAGCTCTAAAGATAGCCTCAAGCATACTCACAAGCAAAGCAATCACTCATGCACGTCGTTTACCCATCCATACGAATAAGGTAGGCGGTCAACCAAATTACCACTGGGGGTTAGATAATATTCCATAAATAATATATAATCAACTTGAAAGCAAAATAGCATATTCATTTTTCAATGATCAATTAAACACTTAATCAAATCATTCACAATGAAAATCCACACCAAACATTATTTATTAAGCTTTCAAGCATAATCAAGTAATGAATACACGTTCACCTATTTCAAACGTTCACAACCTTCACCCAGTTTCACCAATGCACATAATCACCAATTCACATAGTCAAGTATGACACGACTCACTAATTATCAAGTGCATGCAATGTTCTAGACTCTTCTAGATGTATGTGGTATCAATTGGATTCCGGAGATGATTTTACCGTATTGAATCCACCAACGTAATAAACATCACCAATTATGTTCTGCAAAAGCTATGTAATAAACATCACCAATTACATTCTTCAAAACACATCAAATATGATTATGAATGCATGAATTTCGCGTAAAGACTCGACAATGCACAACTCACCAACTATATTGCACAATTCACACATCATATAATATCTTCACCAATTTAACATAGTAATCATCACCAATTATGTTTTTCACCAACATTTGCTTTATCAAGAACTTACATCCACACATTCAACAAGTCAAGATTCAATAAGTCATCATCAATTCATCAAGTTAAAATCACCAAGACATCATCATCATAATCATCATCAATAAGTTTCACCTCAAAGGAACAATAACATTTCACAAATCACATTTTTGCATAAAAGACGGATAACTAACCACATCATGACATTCATCATATTAAACATCCAATCATCATTGATCCATTCTTATTCTATCCTATTATCATGAACACAAAGCCATTTGCGAGTTATTCAATCATGAAGTCTTACTTTGACAAAGTTCGTCTATTTTTACAAAAACTATCATTTTCCAAATAATTCACCGAAAACAAGGCATCAATGTTTAAACACAACAACAAAGTAGTTTCATACATCACATAGCATCACTGTAGCTCATACATATCCTCTTCATAGTTCAATTCCGATTATTTCCAAAAATTCTCTAAGTTCGTCTCATTTTCTCATTTTCCAAAAGTAAAGCATTTTCAAAGTAAAACCAAGTTCCAATCCTATATACTCATTGCATATTCATTCTAGACTCATAGTTACAGTAAACAAATCATAACCCCATCATTTTGCTTGAGAAAAAACGAGTTTTGGAAAATTTCACGTTCTTGAACATTTTTCAACTAAGTTTCAATTCGATTCACAAAATCAATTTTAATCAAATCCATTTGATGTTCCACTAGGTTTCTAAGTGAAAACAACAATCAAACATATCAAAAGAATCATTTAGAAAAGTCCAAAATGACCCCCAATTGCCCGGGATGCCCAACATCATGGGTTTTGTCTTGGGTAGCTCGCCACAACAAGCTACATGTCGCCTAGCGAGTTGCACCAGGCAGGGAGCCCAAATTTCTGGGTTCCTCTTGGGAACTCACTCCAATTCTTCACAAAAGCCCCAATTTTGATCCCCTTTGACCCAAATTCGTTTTCAAAACTTTGTTATTAGTTAATGAATTTATAACATCATTTCATGACAAATTCAACATCAAACTCATTTTTCATCAAAAACTCTTATTTTCACAATTTCATTCAAACTTCTCGAACAACAACAATTCAAACCCCAACATACAAACATATATAAACTTATATCAAGTGAATTTAGACATGTTTGAACAACAATCACTCGCAAATTCATGGTTTACACTTAATTGAGCAAAAATCATCAAAACAACTTATTTCAAACATCAACTATGAACTTGAACATATAAACACATCAATTCCAGGAAATTTAACATACCCATAATTACACATGAGTTAGGAGCACGAAATTCAACATCAAAAATCACAAAAATCATAATTCACACAAAAGCACTTATGACCCAAAAGTAAAAAGATGAGATTATAGCTTCTTTGATGAAATAGTTCTATCCCCCTTACCTCAAAGCTTCACAATCACTAGTTATGGCTTCACTCTCCCCTATAGCTTCCAATCTCTAGCTTTCCTCTTCTCCAAGTTCTTCCTCTTCTCTTATTCTCTCTATTCTTCCCACTTTCTCTCTCTAGCCTCCCTTTGTTATGAGAAATGAAACGTTCTAACCATAGTTTCTACTCATGTTAAGCTTATATAGTCACTTCTTAATTGGGCTAGGTTAAATTCCCTCGTAATGGGCCTAAAGCTCTTATTAAGAAATTCTCAAAAGGTACTACTCATTAATCCGTTAAAATACTGAATAATTACCATCTCTAAATAATTACCCCAATTCACTAGTCACTTAGTAAAAATAACTATTCTCACTAAAACGCCAAAAATAACCTTCTCAAATAAAATTACTAATTTACCCTTTCTCGCCAAAAGACCAAAATACCCTTAGCCTCCAAAATGACCAAGATACCCTTGTAGATCAAAAATACACTAATCCCAAATCAAATACACACAGAAGTGATTAAGAACATATAAACACATATAATTAATAAATAAAATAATTCTAGCTAAAAACAGTTTGTTGCAATCCACATCTCTGATAATTCTTCTGAATTTGAGAGCAATTCATAAGACATTATTAAAAGTGATGTAGAAAAGTCTAAAACCGAACTAAAGGAACTTCACAACGACTACACCAAAACCCAAGGAGAAATAGTTGATCTACAACAAGCATATATCAACATAACACAATTTTTAACCTCTGTTGTGTCAGTATCCACTCAAGAAACCTCCGAAATTCACCCTCTGGCCATGGTAATAGTTGGTGATATCTCAAATATTCCCACCCCTCCACCTGTTATTGCATCCCATCTACTAGAAGGATATTTGTTTTTAGAGGAGACTCAACAGATTAATGTTGACTCTGAAACAATTTCTCAACCAAACTCTGATAACCATGAACTTTGATCTTGAATCACTTAGAACTAGCCAAAATGCGAGGAAGGTTTTCAATTTTACCATACGCACAGAAGACCGACAATTACCAGTTTTAATCTTGCCACTTACTTGAAATGCATGAAAACATAGAAAGGACCAGGATTTTTTTTATTTTTTTTTGAAATTGAGTACACCTACTTGACCATATATAATGTTGAACCAAAATGGGCTTTGAACAATGCCTCTGAAGTTTTGATTATAAAAAAGTATGAAAAACAATTGGATATGCTAATGTGTTTTCAAATGTGCATGACCGTATAATTAAATTCTGATTTTCATGGTCAAGTTTTGGTTCTGAAAAGTCAAGACTATGAACGCATAAGAGAGAATCTAAATCATAAGAAAAGCTAGTATGACTTGAAATAAGATCTGAATAAAGGTCAACGAGAAAGTCAACACTTAGATAAGAAAAGGTTATCCACTCAAAAGTTAATGAACGAATAAAGCATTAGAAAGATGAAGCATCTGAAGACTCTGACATGGTTTGTCGTCTTATGAAGGAATACACTATCAGACTCTAAGTAGTACAATTTGTCGTATTTTGACCACATACATAAACAAACAAGAAAATTCAAGGACCTAGAGAATGTAACATATCATTATATTAGAAGCAAAGGATTCTCGAATGACTACTCAATGATATTATCCATTTGAGGCAACATTTCAATGTCTCTGATTAAGCTTCTCAAGGACTAATTTGATGCGTTGACACCTCTTCAACGACAACTCCCTCATTCTTTTCTATATAAGGACATAAGTAGTTGAAGAAAAATAACAAGACTTCTGTCATTTTACACGTGCTCTTTCTCTGTCAAAATATACAGCACACAAACACTTAGAGAAATTCTTACAAAATTTCAATCTTAGAATTTAATAACTATTTAGAAGTCATTTGGTCTTTAACTTTTTTACACCCTTGATTGTATATCAAGTGTAAAAACAATCTCTTTTATTTGATTAAACTTATATTGTATAAGTCTCTTACTTGTGTGTTTGAGCAAAGGAAGTTTCTTATTGTGTTTTTGAGAAAATTGTAATCTTGTGTGATTATAGTGAAAAATCCCTAGGAAGTGCTAGGGGACTTGACTTCTCTCAGACTGTGAGAAGAACTGTTATAATCTGTTTGTGTTGTATCTCTCTCTCTCTCTCTCTCTCTCTCTCTCTCTCTCTCTCTCTCTCTGTGTTTAATTTTATTTCAATGCATAACTCTAATTTAGACTTTGATAAGAACCCTGCTTCTGATCAAACACTTGAAATTTTTTTTGAAAAAGCAAACACAGTTCAACTCCCCTTCTTGTGTTTTTCTCACATTCATATAGCCTAACTTACGAGTTAAAGAGTATTTGATAACTCCTTTGAGCAAAATTGACAGAATCTGCAACAATTGTGAACTATCAAATTTTCTAGGCAAGCCTAATGAGCTTAGCGAACCTACCATGTTTTTCCAAATTCAGTTCAGAATTGATACATAAGCAAATTCTATTTTTTATTGAACAATAAAACCCTGAACCATCATTGTCTACTGAAAATATGTCTCTTGTCTATGGATCGGGGATAATTTAATTGAGTTATATGGTTTAGTTCAAGTTGGGGAGACAAAGGAAAGCTTACTAAAGAGTCAAGTCACATGGTGATATCTAAAATACTATCTTGACAACAAAAAGAAAAATTAAACGAAAAAGGAAAGAAAAAACTTGGAAAAGAGTGAAAAAAGAAAAAAAAATAGAATAAGTTGTAAAGAATAGTCAATAAAATATTTGTATCACCAGCTGGCTTTGTAAAATTCAAAAGGGGAATTGTGATTGTAAACATTTTGTTTCGTGTATAAATGCCAAGGTGTGAATGCTCCACTATTACAAGGAAATTTTGAATCAAATGCCTAGATAAATGTTAATTATTTTGTAACGAGGCCTCATTAAAACCATTGAAAAAACTTAGTGAACTGTGTTCTAATGGTTTCAAGGCATGCTTAGACGAATGCCTAACTTGGTTAAGATGTTAACATATTTGTTGGATGTGAGTTTCACTTCACATATGTTCTTAATTTCCACTATTTACTTATAAAGAAGTTGTTAGGCGTGATTCAATATTTGACATTAGATTGCCTTGGAATGTATGAGAAAATTTTGTATCTAGAACTTATTTCACATTCATGGTTTGATTCCAGGATGGTAATAAACATAAGATTTGCCTGTGTAATCTATAATTGAATCATGCATTATATATTCTTTCAAAATGATTGATTCACTAAAACCTTGGGAATCAATTATCGCATTCAAAGCAATTCTTAAGGATGAACTTTTATCTTTTTGAGGAATTTTATCTTAGGACAAACAAAGTTCTAGTTTGAGGAGAGTTGATAAGTGGAAAATTACAATTATTCTCCATAGCACTTATCGACTTGCTTTGTAAGTAATCTGATAGAAAACCCTTAACTATATGTAAAAATCGTTTATATCGAAAAACTATGCTAGAAAGCTATCACATCTTTTTCCTACACCTTTTTGTAGGTTTTGAACAAGACGATGCAAGCACACATAGTAGAAGCCAAACCAGAGCATCATAAAGACATTTGGGGTCAAACCCAATTCACTAGGCAAACTTATCGACATGAAAGCGAGCCAAAACAGAGAGTTTTAGTGAGAAATGCACAATACAGTTCGCTAGGCAATATTTGGTCCACTGAGCGAACTAAAGCAATGTCAAGAAATATCTTAAGATAATTGCCTTTTCGCTCCAACAAAGAATTTTTAATTCAGTAGGCGAGCCTTATTGCGCCTAGTGAACATACATTTACATAACTCTATAAATAGACATGTATTATCTTCTTTTATTATTTTTTCACTGGTAACTTAAACACTATAGATATAGACAGAGAGAGGAAGACGTCAGCAGCCATATACGGGCTAGGGAGATTGGATTAAAACTTGTTGATACTTCTTCAACACATATCAACCTTTTTTTGTTAGCGATTGTAACAGCCCGATTTTTGTCAGATTTATTTTATTTGTTTTTATGTGTGTTTGTATATGCTTGTGTGTGATTATTTGCCTCTGTGTGTATTTTAGCGGAAATTGGTGTTTGAAGGGTATTTTAGTCATTTTAGACTCAGGGGTAGTTTGATCATTTTGGTGAGCAAGAGTAAATTAGTAATTTCACTGTGAGGATTATTTTAGTGTTTTAAGTGCGAATTATATATTTACTAACTTACTAGTGGGTCGTGGTAATTAATTAAGAGCCGGTAACTATTTGTTATTTTATTCGTTAAGTGAGTAAAAACTTTGTGAATTAGTTAATGAGAACTTTGAGCCCATTAAGACATTTGAGGGTTAAGCCCAATTGTGTAGAGCCTATATAAACTCTAGTGTTAAGAGAATTATGGTTTTACACTCATTATTCACAAAACTTTTTAGAGAGGTAGAGAGAGAAAGAGCAAGAACAAGGGTTAGAGAGAAGAACTTGAAGAGCAAGAGGAGGGTAGAGATTCAAGGAGCAAAAGTGAAGCCTAAGCTAAGGTTGTGCTTATTTGAGGTAAAGGGGATAGTGTTCATTCATAATTTAAACTAGAATATCTTTTTCTACTTAATTTCATAAGTGATTATTTTGGTGAATTGAGATTTGATGAAATTTAATGATAAAATTCGTGTTCCTTTTTCATGTAGAGTTATGGGTGTGATAAACTTCATGAATTGGTGATGTTGTTATCTTAAACTTCATTGTTGTTGTTGTTGTTGTTGTTGTTGTTGAGTTGTTTTCATGATTTTTGACTATTTGAGTGAAATTCATGAATTGGTGTATGATTGGTGTTAAAACATGTTTGAATTCACTTCATTAATGATTATTTATATTTATGTGTTGATGGGTTTTTAATTGGTGTGGTTGTTTTGAAGTTTGTATGAGAAATGAGAAAAATGGTTTTTTGATGATGATTTTGAGATGAATTGATGTTTAATTCGATGTTTGTTATGGTTTTGAATGCCTTTTATGTTTGCAATCAAGTGTATAATTTTTGGGGTAGAATTTGGGGTCAATGGGATCAAAAAATGGGGTTTTGGTGTGAAATGGGATGGTTTTCCCGAGAGGAAAAACCAAAAAACAGAGTTGTTGTCTGGTGCAACTCGCGAGGCAAGCTCATCACGAGTTGGTGGCAAGTTGCCCAGACCAGCACTCATGTTTTTGTCGTTTTGGGGTACTTGAGGCCGATCCGGACCGTTCCAAACTGATTCTTTTGATGTAATTAAATGTAATTAAGCTTTCTAAACCTTTGCAAACATCAATTGAATTGATTTAGATATGGTTTGATGAAACGTACCTTAAACTTTTGAAAAATGTCAATGTCATATCCTGATTTTTGACCTAAGACCCTACATTCATACACCCTCTGATCCGGAATATTATCTGAATTTTCAGAGAAAAATTCGGCAGAGAGGTACTTTAAAATACCTCATTTTTCGTTCGTTTTGGTCCCCGTATTTTTATTTTATTATTAGTCTTTTTTATTTACTTTATTGGTATTTACTTTATTGGTATTTTTATTAGTTTTTATTTTATTTTATCTCCATCTTTTATATTATTTTTATTTTTATTTTATTTTGTTTTTTTAGGTTATTTTCTTTTTATTTATTACTTAGAATAGGTCCAAAAATAAAATGTCCAAGGTCCAAAAAAATTTGAAGTCAAGTGTCAACTTTAACTTTAAAATTTGAGTTGTCTGTTTTTAAGGGGGCGTCGGTGTTAGAGATTGCGCAGTTAGGGTGGGGGGG
>Ga0315915_1000986_pt1 | contig 32852 bp, 18 predicted proteins | sample MpolbnodulesMG_FD_207738 | JGI IMG/M metagenome (GOLD analysis project Ga0315915, IMG submission 207738) | Medicago polymorpha root nodule microbial communities from Los Angeles, California, United States - branched nodules | ecosystem: Host-associated > Plants > Roots > Nodule | place: USA... | reverse complement strand
GAAACTGCAAATAGAGATATGTTCAAAAAAGTGGAATTCTAAAATACTTACTTGTAAGAGGAAAATATCACCAGGCATTGTCATATCATCCCTATAGTAGCCCATGTTTTCAAGCTTGATAACCTCCATAAACTGTATTACAGAAAACCACTGATTTGTTAATCGATAAGCCAAAGGCGAAAAACGTGTTTGATTTATTTTATAACAAAAAATACTAGCCAACATGTAAGAGATTACAAAATCAGGAACAAATAACTTGCCTCTTCATGCTCAATTGTGTGAGCTAGTGGAAGAATAACCTGACCACCAAAAGCTCCTGCTCGGGGCCCTGGCAAGCTACATGGACCAGCTTTAATGGCAGCTGCTGAATAAGCATCAATACTTGTATCTGCCCATTCTGATCGGTGTTCCCGCAAAAATCTAAGAAGAATAGCCGGAGGGACATTCTACATGAACAGAAAAATAGCTGAGATGAGACAACTAATAAATACATGTAGTAAATGTTTGGATTTACTTTTGAGTCTCTTTTTCGCATCCGAGTGTTTTTACTGATGTGAAAATGGTGAAGCTACAAATAATAGCTTGTGGTTGGCCGCGTATCAGAAGTCATTTAGCGGTGGTTCCAAAGACACTAATAACTTAGTACTATTCCAAACACACTAGTAAACTTAATACAATATATAGTACTCAAGGGAAAGGAAAAACAACTTTAAGCTAGTATATGAGCATTAAACAGCATCCATGAGTATTGAGTACTAAGAATTTTAGTGAATTATACCTGTAACAACATGGAAGCTTTGGCACATAGCACAGAACTGGTGACAGATGGAAATCCATTGTTATAACCAAGATTTAGTCCCATCATCTTGCTAGGTGATGAATTCACAAGAAGGGTGACATCATCAATTCCATCACTCTCTAACATAGACCATCCATCATCTGTAAACCCGTTGACAGCTTCATTGAATCCCCTGTAAAATAAAAAGGAAGTAAGTTAGCTAGATCAATTAAATAAGTAAAGCTAGTAACAATGTGATTGTGAAGGAAAATGGCACAAACTTGCTCAATCTTTGACTAAGCGCACGTAGAGCTGCAGGCCGCCTTCCCCATCCTGTCACACTTGGCTGAGAAACTTCTTGAGAAATCTGCCTTAAATGACGTAGAGCCTAAACGACAATTGCAGGGTTACAAAACAAGTTAGTTCAAATACCATAATGTTTACCTTCTAATCTATATATGGTAATGGAACTACAATATACTTACTGCCATAGTTGTTCTCTGAGCAAGCAGCATGGACGACTCATAAAGTGGGCGCAAAACTTCAGGTACACTCCAAGGCTGATTTCAAAGAATCAAAAGTAAGTTAACTGAAAGTTAAGCAAATATGGTTTATTTTATAGAATAAGTAAAAGGTATATTTAGAAACCTCTAAAAGCATATGATCAACAATATGAATTATGGATCCCCCTCCTTCACAGGGTCTAATCAGATAACCGCTTGGCAACACTTCAGCTCTAACAAAATGCGGCACTGGAGGCATACTAGGACCATTCTGTGTGTTGTTAAGTGATCTTTCACACACCTAAATATTGATATTGTTAAAATCATAAATAAATATAAGAGTTTGAGTTGAAGGATATAGGATTGTTAAACATGCCACCATATAGGTGCATAAACATGTAGATACTTACCACAAGACTGCCATCCTCCAAAAGTGATGTGTAGCGCAGCAACCAGAAGTCGCGACCTGGTGCCAGAGTTGTTGGCGCATACAACTATATAACAAAGATGGCATATTAGATTTCATTTATGGGGATTAGAAAGAGTGAAAAATGTACTGAGTTATTATTGTGACTAAGATATTATATTAAGTAACTTTAGATTATAGATTATAATACCTGCATGTAAAGCAATTCAATGGTTCCTCCATTTCCTGTGGACATAACATTTAGCACATCCACAGTTCGGCAATCACGATACCATGAGAGCCTATCTTTGAGGATTTCAGCAACCTGTAAAGTACATCACAATTTTCTTGTTCACTCTATAAATATTAATGGGATTGGTGTTCTTAATAAATTGATGAAGAGGAAGGAAGTTAATTACCCTTGCAGGTTCAAGACCCACGAGGCCGCACGCACGTGCAGCCACTCCAGGGGAACCATGAGAAATTGCAACGATTCCAATGGAATCCGGACCAGGCTACAAAATATTCATCACAATATCATAACATGAGATCAACATTTACATCACATAATTAGGAAAAGAAAATATAAGAGTGTTGCTTTATGTTGTCCTCGGCCAAAAGTCTTGAGTAATGAGTTTTGACAAGAAAAATTACATCACATAAGGAAAAGGGTATAAAGGTAAAAAAAAATCAATCAGGATATTCAGTTCATCCCATAATGACCGACTTAATTGTCGAAAAAATTGGTCCCAAAATGGGATACTAATGAGATATGTTTAGCAGTAAAAATTGTAACCTTTAATTAATACTAATACTAATGAGATACAATTGGTCCCAAATTTATTGTTTAAAATTTGGAACGTTTAAATAATACTAATGAGATACCTGATACCAAACCAATGCAGTAAAAAATAGTGAATGTTGTAAAGGTTTGTTCGGTAGCAGTAAAAAAGAAAATTGTCTTTTTGGTTAAATTAACAAAGTGAAATAAAAGGTAAAAAAGTAAAAGAAAGTAGGGTAATTAACCTTCATCCCGGGCATTTGGACCCACTCAACAGCGGTTCCAGTGGCCTTTGATAGAAAGTCTGCTAAAGTCTCCTCTGCAATGGACAAAAGTCTGCAGATCGAAAGCAACAACACAAAGCACCATAAATAATATTCCATTACTATCCAACGACATACATTGGATCAGTCATCATGATATATATAATAAAATAAAATAGTAAAATACATACAAAGGTTTGTATTTGACTTACCCAGCAGGGCTTGCATCCCTTGGTGGATGCTGCTGGCCGCTTGTTACCACTGACTCACAACTCGTGTCCGTAGTGGCAAGGCCGGTCGTCTGTTCAATTCAATCTCAACTCAGATAAACAATTTTCTTTTTTTTATGATAAATATTGACCTAACTTTGATGATCTCAGCTCATGGAGTTAGGCATATATACTAATGTTTAAACATAGTAAAAAATGAGAGATAGGTATTAGAATAGAAAGAAGAATATGATGATAATTACATTTTGTGTATGTTGGCGGAAAAACGTGTTCTCATACACAAGGTGTGACACTTGTTTCTGCAATCTATCATTTTCCTCCATAAGCAGTTTGTTCATTGCTGTTAACTTCCTGTTCACAGCTTGTAACCTTCCAGCTTCTTTCCTCTGCTTCTCTCTGCACCTGCAAAATTAATTAACACCAAACTTTCAATAATATTATAATATACACAAAATCATGCAAACAACCCTATTAATTTGCCAAATAATTAAATACCTTCTGTTCTGGAACCAAACTTTGATTTGTTTAGGTTCAATATGAGAGAGAATAGGACACTCTCTAATGAGTTGTTGTCTGCGAAGAGAAGTTGGTTTTGGACATTCATGGTAGAGTCTTTCAAGTGCTTCCACTTGCTCTGGTGTGTACCTTACATACTTTCCATTGTCCATTGCTATCTTGCTACCATCTTTGCACCCTGAACTCACTGCCATCATCCTAAGCTACCTTCTTCAAAATCCAAATCCTCAAAATAATCTTTGGTTTAAAGAGAGGGAAGAAGATGCATGAGACATGAAAGAGAATAATGAATGTTATGTTGTGTGCAATAGGAAGGAAGCTTAAAAGAGATGTTGGACAGAGTTTGTCTGTGACAGTTGTTGGTTGTTAATACTATACGGCTGCAAGTGTAGATATGATATGAAATGATGAAATGAAATAAATAATGGAGTATTTGTATATGATATTGATATATTAGCGTGTCTTATGCAATTTTATAAAGAAAAGTATATAGTGCGTGGTAGATTGGGATTGGGACAGACTGTTGAGTTACTTCTCTTCTCAGTGAAAAACCCCTAATATGCCAACATCTTTTTTCGTTTTGTTAATTTTCACATCATTCTCATATCTTCTTTTAGCTCTTTTGCCTCTTGCTTTTCTTGCACTACTACTTTCTTTTCCCACTTTCCAACACTCCAAAAACTCTCTATGACTTGTGAGAGAAACTAATGGGAAAAAGAAATACTATGTGACCCACATACACACTAATTCACGACGCGTGCCATTTTAATATTCATAGTGGACACATTCTAAAATTATAATTTTAAATTATATACTCCTACACTAATTCACCAAGTAACATGATACAGTACCATCTTATTTTTTTCACTATGTCACAGCGACTGTGAAAATGTGTGCATGCATTGTTTTGCTTTTTTCATATCAAATCTAATTTATGTACTACTTCTGCCCATGATGTATTCAATTGTAAGGAAGTAACTAATTAATTTGTACTGAAATTTGTCCACGCTCCAAAATTGGATCTATTTTCTGGGTAGGAGTAGGACATGTTACAAGCATTAATAGAACTGGCAACAATATATGTCAATTTACACAAACTATATGATGAGTTTAGTACATATGTCAGAATATATACCTTAAACTGATGATGACGTGACTGTCATACATCACGTGAACTATACAGACGGACAAGATGAGACCGTATATTTTTTGTTGTCTTCTGATTAAATATTTGCGCATGCTAGTGGAAAAAACAAAATAAGTTAGGAATTTATCCTAACATTAATTTATAGTCCTACATAAATCTTAGCAGTTAGGACTGTTTTTATTGTTTAGTTTATCTTCACTTCCACCCTTGGAATAGACAAAACTAGTTTTCAATATGTAAATTTAATTTTCATATGTTTGGATATTGTTCTGGTATAGTTGATTTTATATTTATAATTGATTTTAACTTGATGTTTTTGTCACTAAAAATTTACTGTATGGTATTGTGATTTTTTCAAAATTATATAATTCAAATTCAAAAATATACTTCATGTGTGTTTGATAACAAATTTACTACGATATCATGATTCTGTCAAAATTATAAAGTATACCCTATTAAATATCGTGATTTTACCAAACTCGTTACAAATCCAGAGCAATTTGAATTCAAAATGTAACTTACTGAGCTGATTTGATTTTATCAATCTCATTACAAATCTGAAGTAATTAGAATTCAAAATGCATCTTATTGAGCTGATTTTTTATTTTGGATTTTTTCCCCCTATTGATATGCTTTTTTATATATAAGGGAAATGTTAACCGGTGCCCCTGAGGCACTGGTTAAGGAATCAAATGTAGTAAGTATTGCATCGGAACTTGTGATATCAACTCCTCAAAAACATAAAAAGTGTTATTTTCACTTTAAAACTTTCATTTTTAGTTTCCTTAACCGGTGTCCCGGGGGCACCGGATAACAAGACACTATATAAAAATCATTATTTACACTTGAATAGAAGTAAGGCGGGCAACAAGCTACGCCGCTAGACCTTTTTGGATGGCAAAACCAACCCTCGTGAATACAACATTCATGGACCTAGGAGTCATAACATTGTTATGCATAACCTTTTGAACTCTATGTAGAAGGTCAACAACCTCTGGTGCTAGGAAACCAAAAGTGTCAAAAGCAAATGGTATAAAAGCATGTTGATTGTCAGAACACGCTTTCTCATGTTTGGCCACTTTGTTTGACGCGGCTTTTAGAGCTGTCTGTTCTACGATAAAAGGTCTGACACCTAGTCCCACAAGTGGTGAAACCTCAGTCAAGTCTACACAAGCATGTTTTCCACATACCCATCCGTACACCATCACATCCGCAGGCCTGAGTGTTGATCTTCTATCCAGTGGGTCAGTTAGAAAGTTCACAGGCGCCTCCTTCTTCACTGATATTCTCGCCCGTCTGAATATATCAAAAAGTACATCCCTAACAAAGTCATGTATGTACATAAACCCGGGAAGCTCCTTACAATGAACGGCATGCTCCCCAAAAGTATCCAAGCACGCCTTACGACACACAGGGCACACCTCATCAATAGGAAATAATTGAATCATAAGGCGATATCTAAGGATAGTACGATACTCCACTGGTGACATATGCTGACCTAACCCATCAATCGGGATAGCTAGAAGAAAATCTTGAGCATGTGCTGCTTGCAAACATCCAAAAATTGCCTTCTGTCTCGTGGTCATGTCAAACTTAACTTTCATATCTTGAACACTTTTACTAAAAAGAACACTCGCCAAAACATGTTGTGCTTTAAGAAGGACGGTGTCTTTGCTAGTAAAATGGCTAACATCAAAATTTTGAATCGTACCACGAAGACCATCCAAAGCATTATCAAAATCCGAGTACATGCCACATAACCCACTGTCTCTCAAAATATGATCTTGTAGCACCCAAGACTGTGTCCTAAAAGCCGCAAAGGCGTACGAGGAAGTCTCTAATGCTGAGTACAAACCCAACCCTCCAAACCTAATAGGTAAAGAAGCCAACCTCCATTGAAGGTCCCCAAAGAAAGGACCTCTATCAACCACAATGTCCTCAACCACTTCACGCAACTCTTTATCAAACAACATAACCGCCTCCTCCATGTGAATCGGTTGGCATGTCCTTAAGCCAAAGAAAAGTTTGGCAATACCCATGCACGATCGAAGTAGAAGAAGCAAACTCTGAGGATCCCGTAACTGAGGAAGAAGATGCATTAACTCAGCAGCCCTGAAAGCTCTCTTCATGGCTAACCCCTCAATAAAACCTTTATCTCGACTAACAGCCCCTCCGAGCAATTTCACCCCAACGTCGGCCTCCCAATATCAGCAGGAAACAACCCCCCCATGATGCTTATTACCATCACATGAAGGCCAAAAGATCTCAGTCTTACGAATATTCAATTCAAGACCCAATTGTGGCCCAAAAACCTGAATGATGTCTAGAGCTTTAGCCACCTTCTCTGAATCCCCTACAAGAGTCCCATCATCAAGGTACCAAGCATGAAGAAGAAGTTTGCAACTATCGCTTATCTGATGAATAAGAGGGTGCAACACAAGAGCAAAAAGGAGTGGCCCTAATGGGTCGCCTTGTTGCACTCCAGTAGCAGACATAATATGTCCATCACCAAGGTATGCTCTCGCAGCCTGTCCATAAAGAACTCAACCCATAAAGAAATAGATGGGCATCTCAATCTCACCTCACGTCGCAGTGCCGACCTGTCTACCAAGTTGAAAGCATTCGAAAAATCTATTGTAAGCGTAGTCAAGGAACTATCTCCATGTCGCAGGTTCAACACCCTGTTGACACTGTGCAAAATGGCCTCCGCACCACCTAAAACCCCCACACCAAACTGAAAGTCATTGAGATATTTAGCCATATCTTCACCAACTCCTTTCATAGCAACTTTGGATATCAGACGCCTCCAAATAGTACCAACTGCAATAGGGTGTATCCCACCATCAGGCTTTAACAATGGTGTCAAAGGTGCAGAAGCTACAAACTCCTCCAAACTCAAGGGACATCTTCCTCCTAACCATAGGTTAACCACTAAAGTGATAGCACATAAGAGATCTCTAGCCACAGCTGAACCTTCTCCACATAATGCATCCAATAGGTGTTGGGCTCGCAGACCGTCTCTACCACAAGATGTCCCTTTGGGAAACGATTTAATGCATTTGAGAACGGTGTCAACTTCAACAACAAGGGGAGCTTCAGAAAACATGGTGGTCGGCATAGAGGGAGGTGGCCTATACGGGTTTTTAACCCCAAAAATTTCCATAGTATCTTCATTATATGGGGCGACTCCGGATGACCCCAACACTTTCACTGCTGCTGTGAAGTGTCCATCAACAACCTTACGAAGGCATTGTTTGATGTTAGGACCATCTTTTTGTCTTCTTCCTCAAAATCCTCTCCTCCATTACCTGTACCAACTTGTCCAGACTCGCTCAACACACCATCAACCAACTCAGCAAAACCATTAGTTTCTCTCCACTTAGCCAAGCAACCTAGGATATGACGTTGTTGTAATGACTTCCTATTTCCAGACCTACAATCTTGCCTAGTCTGAGGCTTGAACACCTGTAAAGTGCAAAGAGGAAGCAGCAACAAACGAACCCAAGGGCCTACAGGACCTGGATCACCAACCACCTGATAAAGAGCATCTTTTAATGCCTGAGAGAATGCAAGACGACAACTATGAGAAATACTCTTCGCAGTGAAGATAGGAACTTGGAGAACTTCATCCAACAACCTTGCATCCAAAACCATCCCTTCCTTTGCAGCAATAGCAACAGAGTCTTTTCTAGATGGGTTCATAATATGCATAATGTGACTCCTAGCCTCCCACATCTCATCAGTAACACGAACCATACCATCGGGATGATGACACGCACGACTCTTGGCATGAAAACTCATACACATTCCACACATCCTCCATTGTTTAACCATCCTCAAAGACTCCTCCAAAGCCATAAACAAACTCCAATCACTCTCAAGGGCTTTCCGTATCGTACATTTCCGTTCGTCAGTACTAAGGTGTAGTGACTTAAGATGGTGTACCAAACGACAAACACCCTTGCTCCCTTCCTCACTATATGAACAACAATGGAACCCCCAGAATGGACAATGAAGACATCCAATATGAGTAGAAGTCACTAGACAATGCAAAATTGTCCCTTTTTACTATACTATACAAAAGAGTATTTAGAAACCAAAAATTAAAAGGTTCCTAAAAATATGTTTGGTTGAGGAATTTCAACAAACAACTTGTGGGCATGAGTGAAAAAGTGTATTTTGAAATGAAAAATTGATGAGAAGAATGAGGTAATGTGATGATAGATGAACAGTGAAAAAAAAAGGGTATATGAGAGTAAACTTACCAAAGGACATGGTTTTGTAAATGAAATAAAATAGAATGAAATGAGGGGATGAAGTTTAAGAAACAAAAAGACAAATGGTTGGTGGGTGAAAAATATGTGATTTGAAAAAAGGGTTTGTGTAGAGATGGAAAAACTGAAAGATTGAGTTGAGATTGGGTTGAGATTTGATTTTACCAAACTCGTTACAAATCCAAAGCAATTTAAATTTAGAATACAACTTATTTTTGAGAGGATTAAGTGCAAATTCTTTATTTATATATTGGATCACCAATTTGGATTCTATGTATAATACCAATAATATACTAGAGGATATTGTTGAGAAATATATTCACTCATAGTTACCGACCATAAAGAAAAGGACTCACCATTTTTTAACCCCGTAATTATGTCTTTGTCACCTAAATATGTTTTTTTTTTTGCATGCTTACATACGTAGCATAATTAAGGTTCTTTGTAGGGATGGCAATACGGGCCAGCCTGCCCCGTTTAGGCTTAGTCCGCTATTAGCCCGCCAAAATGGGGTGGGGCGGGGCGGGCCAACTTGAGGAGGTGGGCTCAAACTCACACCCCGCCCCACCTAAAGGAGGACTAGCGGGTTGGCGGGTTGTCCGTCTATTTTTTAAAATATTTTTTCTATTATTATTAACAAATACGCTGCTATTATAAAAACAATAAATTCAATATAAAGACTCTAACATTAAACAAATCTCAAAATAAATCCACCATACATCCAACATAAAACAAATTACAAAGTAAATCCAACAATTTGAAATAAGTCTCAATATAATGCAGTGGTGAATCAATTTTTTTCTAGAGGTAGTGGACTAGTGGTGAATCAGTTATCACTTATCACTATCAGAGAGAGTGAGACAATTTGAGGTTGAGTTTGTATCATTTGACCCAATTGTTTATGGGGTGTGTAAATTAAAAATTCGGTCACCAATAGTAAATAAAGAAAGTTTAATAAGCCCGCAGGCCGCCCCGCCCCACCCCGCTATGACCCGTTTTTTCAACGGGTTTAAAAGGGACGGGCCAACTAGAGAGATAAACTCAAAATCTCACCACAACCCGCCTAAAATGGCGGGTTAAAACGGCTGGCCCAACGGGCCAGGCCTGTTTTGCCAACCCTAGTTCTTTGCATGCTATGCGGGAGAAGTTAGTTAATTCCTTTTGAACCAAGTAGTCCACACCCCGTATTATATACTCTATTTTGACAATTTTACCTAGGTACCCCAAGCCATCTCATCAAACACAAAGTATGCAACACGTAAGTACTTTGGCCAAAAAAGAAAAAAAAAATACTGAACCCATAATTAAGCTGGAACTGGAAGACGCTCAAGTTTATTAGTGTGTGTTTGTTGAGGGATTCTCCTCCTTCTCATCAATTAATTTCTAGATAAATTCTAAGTAGAGAAAGTTTAGGAGGACTTTAGAAAAATCAACATAAATTAATTGATTCGTCAACACGCTGCTACCAAATAATTGAGTCTAATAGTATAACTGATATGAATATAAATTCCACATTAATTACTAGAGTAAAACACATGTACATTCATATAGTTCAAATTTAAGTGTTTCATTGACTAGGAATTGGATGGGGATCCGCTAAATTAAGAATAGAAAATTGTTTGGTGTACACCCTATGAAATGTATACACATTAAGAGAGAAAACCATAATGTAGAGTGTTTTTATAGATGTGATCGGTTTGTGATGTGATAAAAAGAGAGATATAAAGATAAAATAAATTATTGAAAGAGTGTTAGAAAATGTTGGGTATATACACATGTTATTGTTGTTAAGAATATATAAATAAGTCAGATGTAACACATATGTCATGCATCTCGATATTTTAGATGGAAATATGATGTGAGAGTCTTTTTATAGTCTTGATCAATTTATTAGTCTGATGTTTTTCCTAAAACTTTTCGGATTTCCGAACATTTTGAACAACAAATTAAAAAGTTTAAAACTAATCGATAGTTAACCTTGAATAGCGAAAATTGTTTTCATATTATGTTTGATTGAAAAGAAGAAATAAAATACTCAGATTTCATTCTTGTAATCAAATTTCATTTCATCATAAATGAGAAATTACAGAGCAAATTGCTCTCATTCTCCATTCCATTAATTCTTGATTAATTAGTTTGATATATGAGCTTGAGCAGCAAAACAAATCATCTTTAATTTTTCTTGAGTTGAGAGCCAACTTTAAATTGCTTTACAACCTAAATTACAAACATGAACACGCCTTTTTTTCGTTCCCTGCCTCTTTTTTTTTTTCGTTTCAAACCTTGGGGCATTTTTTTACTAGTGCTATATATGATGTGATGTAATTATGAATGTAAAAGGGGCGATTCTTTTTCTCAAAAATTTACTTAAGAACAAAAAAGAGCATGAAGTCAATGTAATCACCGAAATTGAATCTCCAAAGTCAATAAAAAAGTGTATTGGCCCACCATGTTTGCATTTCCTTCTTTTATAAACTTGTCCACCATGGGTTAAAAAAGTTAACCCTAGATTAATGCAGAGTTCAAACGAAATTTTTTTTGGATTTTTAAACTTTAAAGAAAAGGGATCGTATTAGTGGCAGATCAATGGTAGTGATCGATGGTTTCTTCACCATCCCGCAACTCATATTCTTAATTAGACAAAAGGTCTTAATTAGACAATGCCTCTTAAACAATGGGACTTAATCATTCAATCAAAATCAATCCATAATCGACCCTCCTCAGTCTGTTATTAATTTTTTTTTTTTTTAAGAGTCCGGTATAGAATACTGAGTGCCGTTTAAAAAATATCGATTTTTTAATTAGTTACTAGGAGTCCCAAAGTCATGTATCTTTAGATTTTTCATTTTCAAAACAAAAAAGAGAAACTAATAATAGTAGTAATGCTTTAGCTTTAGTTTGGATATAATGGAATCAATCAAGGTAATAAAGTAAATAATCAGCATAGCTTAAATTATAAGCACGCAATACAGGTATGTCCCATCAAGGGACACCAACCGCATCACAAAATCTCAACTTCTTCTTCTTTTCCATCGAATTATTATTGTGACAAAATGTTTTTCAAAGGCAGAATATACAGTTTTATATACCAGTACTAGTACTAGTATATCTGAAAATATATACTACTAGTACGATAAGAATAAGAATATATATATGGAAATGAGCTGAATTTTGACTTTACAGATAAAATCTGATTTTATATTAAAAATGAAAGTTGTGTTGAGTACAGTAGTGGCCTGGAAGTGAGGGACCGGACCAGAGCAGAAAGAAGAGGCACAAGGTGCGACACTCATGGGACCACTGCCAACGTTACGCGTGTAGCCTCTTGTTACCACCTTTCGGCGTGTGCTGCCGCCGTTATGGGAATAAAGAGAAAAACATTCTCATCGCCCACCGTGCCACTTTCCCCTTACCCTTACTACTAATCTTTCAATACACTTCTCAATTCTCCCACTAAGGTGCATATAATATATGCAAGGATGTTAAAAATGTACAGCAAAGATGTTAAAGATGGTCCAATAATGTGTTTATAAGTCGATCAGTTTTATAGAATTAAACTCAATTTTAATTGCACCTCTTTGGTGGATAATTTCAAAGACAAAACTTACCTCCACGGTCACATCACATATTGTTTTTGTGGTTCCTCTCACATAGATACAATTTTTATTTATTTTAAAAACTACAACGTTTTTGTGAGAGAGAAAAAAAAGAACTGCACATATTGTATGTAAATTTTGTGCTAATATTTAAATACTTCTTTCAATGTTTGAGTCTGGTTAGTAAATACTCACTCCATATTTTATTATAAGTCACTTTAAAAAAAAATACATTACTACAATTTTTTATTGTATGAAAATGTCAAAATGACTTGTAGTATTAAAATATGGTTAAATTTTATCTTCTTTGCTATTACTTTAAGATGATGTATTACTGTTCTCAAATTAAAAATTAATTAGCAATAAATTATAATGTTGTGGCTGGCAATCAAGCTAAAGAAGATGTTGGGAAGTTCAGTTACTCGTATTATGACCACTTGAGAAGAGAAAGCATGCATGGAATTCTTGTATACGGTAAACATGGAGGGCACAACCACAGTAAAGAGTCGTTCCTTTACCCTACATCCTCAAACACGAGTAAAATGAAAGTTATTGGGAAACGGGAGTGCTCAGATAACAAAAATGAAGAGATGCATACAACCAACTGGCGTGGGAGGACAACCAAGTCCCACATACGGCCCCAATTCCCTTCTCTCTCAATCATCATCATTTACTCACTTACATCCCCCCATTTTAACTCCTACTACCCTTCCCCCCAAAAATCTGTTCCTCCAACTTAATCAACAATATTATTTTTTAAGTATATGTTTGTTTGTATCATATCTCATGTCAAATGTGATTTTAACAAAAATATTTTGGCTTCTCATAAATTTCTTTTGTTTGACATAATCAGGTTGAGACGTATTCGACCAAAAATTAATATGGATACCTTTCATAACTGGAATTTAAGGCTCCATAGGTCGTGGAAGTCTAGATACCTCCACTAAATTCAACACCGTTGATTTGCAAATGTTTCATTCTATTATGTAGAATTGAGTTTGTCGTTTAACATTTTTGCTCTTTGTTTTTAACATACTTCATTCTTTTTATACCAACATGGTGTAGCATGAGTTAAATTTTACTTTTTTGTTTTGATTAACTAATTATTTTTTAAGATAATGCTAAAAGCACAGTATCACATTTGACACACACATCGAAGTCGTTTATAAGTACATCACATATTTTAAGATGATGTGGTAACAGTGTCTTTGCTGTTTGACACTTGTAAAAATCATCTTTCTGAGGAAACTTGTAAAAAATATCTTAAAAGTGTTTTCCCTGTGTACATAGTCTTAAGATAAATACTAACACTATTAACATGAAAGAAACAATTAAATCATTTTCATTAAAAAAAAAAAATACAAAAAAATTTCAAGTCAAGAATGTCCCAATCTAGGGATTAGTTTTCTCTGTCAAGATACTCTTCAACTCATACTTATAAGACATTTTTAAAGAACATTTGATAATATCAACGATGATTTATAAATCGATAATTTATAAATCATTACGTAGACTCAAATCTATCAAAAAGTTGATCAAGTTGCAGATCGACTAGTCAAATATGAATTGAGATTAGGTTCTAATCTTAGGATGTTTGAATTTCCTCCAACTTTTATTTCAAATGTTTTGTTGACGGATGCCACTTGTACCGTTATTTCTAGAGGTTTCTAGTTTCTTTGGGGTTTAACCCCTTTTATTCGCAGGCATGTAAGGACACAATTGGTTGCACGAATTTAGTATTTATAGACGAAAGTTACTCATTTTTTGCAAAGCAACCTCTTGATAATTAAGTTGTAAAAATCCAGTTGGATTGATCTGGTGGTATTGGCTTGGAATCTAGGAGTGTGCTCCTCCTCAATGTCTCAGGTTCTATTCTCTCCGATGTCAATTTAGGTGGGTTAATTTAGTTTAATCCAAAAATAATTAAGTTGTAAAGCTCTTATGTTAATATAATAATAATAATAATAATAATTTCCTCAAAAAACTTAATAATAATAATAATAATTTTTTTGAACAAATCAAAATGAGATATATTAACCAACGGTGAAGCCTCCTGCACAAGGTGTGCAAAGAAGGAACACCGGCACCAAGAACAAAGTATTTACAAGATCATTGTGCCACCAAAAAACCAGCAGTCCAAAAGCAAAATAAATTACAGAAGAACACACATACAAAGAATGGGGTGATTCCACCAATCATGATAGCTATAATTGAACGCCACCTGATTAGATTTCAACCATAAGAAAGAATTAACCTTAACCTTTTCAAGAAGAGAATAAGGAGTGGAAACCATGTTTCGGAATACACGATTATTTCTCTCCTTCCATATTGCCCAAATAGTTGCAAACCAGATAACTTGGAAGAACAAATGAGAAGATCTAGGCATACCTCCCATCTTTTTGAACTGAATAAAGTGATGTCGAAACTCACCAGAATGCACAAAATAAATGTCTAACCAGTTTAGTACTTAATACCAAAGCTCACCAGCGACATTGCAAAGGATAAACATATGTAAAGCCGACTCAGGTAACTCGCACCCAGCTGAACACGCCGTGTCAAATAGTGAAATAACACCACGCTGAGCCAAGTTGTCTTTCATAGGAATTTTGTTGCGAAAGAGGCGCCACACCAGGATAGATACCTTTGAAGGGATCTGCTTGTGCCAAACATCTTCCACAAGGGTCTTATCCACCAAATCACCTGATGAAGTAATATGTCGATAGGCTCCCCGCACCAAATAACCATAAACTGGATCTAAAGGCCACCGCCAAGAATCATAAACAGTATCCTGCAAAACAATGTTATGTAAAAGAACAGAGCACACTCTCCTCCTCCCACGCTAACGGACGACATCTCCACACCCACGCCCCCCATCACCGTCCCAACCACGCCTCCACATATCCTCCACCGAGCTCTCTTTTTCCACCGCCAAATCAAAAAGGCGCGGAAACTTGACCCTTAACGACACATCCCCAAGCCACCTATCATACCAAAATAAGGTATCCCGTCCATTACCTACCACCCTCCTAATGTTCTCTTCAAACCAATTACCAACCCCTTCACCCACCCCATCTCGGACACGACATATCATTTTCCACCAAACCGAGTCATGACGACCCCCTTCCCTAATCTGCCCCCTACCTCCCCATAACAGGCTTTCAACACCCTATACCACAAGCTCTCCTTCTCCGTCAACAACCTCCAACACCATTTTCCCAACAAAGAAAAATTAAAAGCTCTGATCCTCCTAACCGCCAATCCCCCATCCTCCTTTGGTAAACAAATAGACTCTCACTTAATCCAGGCTATTTTCCTATTATCCTCCCCCCCTCCCAAAAAAAGAAACTTTTAAAAATAGATTCGATGGAAGAAATTATACATGCAGGGGATTTGAAAAAGGAAAGAAAGTAAACCGAAAGAGAGGACAAGACAGACTTCAGAAGAATCAGTCGGCCACCAAAAGAAAGAAACTTATTGTTCCACGACGACAGATGAGCCACAATTCGATCAACTACGGGTTTCCAGAAACTGAATCTCCTTGAATCCCCACCAATGGGAAGGCCCAAGTACACAAAAGGAAGCACCCTCTGACAACAATTTATCACTGATGCCGACTTCGTCAACCTCGATTGAGGAACATTGACACCTGTCAGCATACTTTTGTGAAAGTTTACCTTTAGTCCCGACACCTCTTCAAACAACAGCAAGACCGCCCACATTGTATGGACATTTAACTTTTTTCACCAAAAATAAGTGTGTCGTCCGCAAATTGAAGATGAGTTAAGAGGACAACACCATTGCTGCCAACATCATAATCGTGGAACAAATTAGCCTCCACCACCGCCTTCATTAAAACATTGAAGCCTTCAGCAGCGAACAAAAATAAAAAAGGCGAAAGAGGATCCCCTTGACGGAGGCCCCGCTCAATAGGAAACTCTTATGTTGGACTACCATTAACAAGAACGGACGATGTTGCCGTCCCGACACATTCCAAAATCCATTTCCGCCAAAGAGTTGGAAAATTCATATTCATCATAACATCATCAAGATACTTTAAATCCACTGAGTCATACGCCTTTTCGAAATCGACTTTAAACATAATAAGTTCCTTATCTCGACGCCTAACTTCGTCCACAACTTCATTGGCTATCAAAATTCCATCTAAAATTTGCTTCTCGTGGATAAAGGATGACTGAGTATCTGAAACCACACTACCAATCACATACGCAGTCTGTTTGCTAAAACCTTATATAAACATCCCACTAAAGAAATAGGCCTGGAATCATTGAGACGCTGCGGACTATGAATTTTTGTAATCAAGGCTATAAAAATAGAATTATTATTATTATTAATGATAATAATAGTAATAACTTGTAGGCCAAGTCAACAATTAGGGGAGAAAACTTTTCATAACCTCTCCACTTTCTGCTTCACGAGCAGAACCAAAACCCTCACTCACACTTGACCTCCCGAATAACAACAAGAACAGTCCCCAATCCTTCTCTTCTTTGCTGACTCTCTTAACAGGTGAGTTCTAATTAAGCATTAAATTCTGAGAATTACAAGTTAGAAGCATACGTATTTATATGTGAAATCAATTTAGGGATTTCTTAACCATAGCCATATTCACACCTAATTAGATTGCGTGTGGTTTGGATTGGGAATAGAACATTTATATATAGGTGCTACTTCTATGCATATTAGTTAGTAGGTAAGTTTCTATGGCAATAATATTGGTTCCGATGAAGTTTCATGAACATGGCATTTTTCTGAGTACTGATACGATTTGGTTCTTCATTTTAATTTAATTTCTTCATATTTTACAATCGTATTTATTACTTCTGGAAATATGAGATAAATTATGGTATAATTTTCGATATAGTATCGCAGAGGAATAACTGTAAATAGTTGTTAGCTTATATGAGATTCAATTCAAGAACTTGAAAACCACTTTTTTTTTATTTGCCTCACAAAAAATTCAACTCGTTCGCTGTGCATAAGAAGTAACAAACATTGCATACCGGAAATGCTTTAAATAGTTTTCTGGAAAACACGTGCTTGGAATGCCATGCGTGGGTGAACACATAAATATTGATGGTGACGGTGAAAAATAAAAAGGGTAAAATTGGAATTTTTGGTAATTTGTAGGGGTGAAGGTCCAGATGTAGGGGTACAAGGTAAAATTTCCTGAAACTGAACTTATTGAGGCCCGAATCTTGATTAAAAACCCTAAAAATCAAATGGGCCAAGTAAAGCCCAATACAAACATATATTTAAGTTCCAAAGCAATCATAAAATAGAGAACTCTTTTCCCACCCTCCAGTCTTCTCACGTGTGCATTTTACCACAGTTCGGATTATATGATCTTAATCAAGAAAACAAATTTCACCCAGACATGTATATAAGCAAAACTAGAAACCCTCGGCCATTCTAGCACTTTTCGGTTTTTGCCCTAAATTACTCTCACACCATCCAAAATCCGATCCATCACATATTGTGATTCTTAAAGTTTTTTAGTTTTAAATATCACATTTAAAGTTTTTCCAATTTTTTGGCATTTGAATTTTTTGATAATTTTCATTGAGATATCAACATATGGTTGTTTATTTCACGCAGTATCCAAACTTCACCCATATTTATAAGTCTTATCCGTTATCCCCGATGGACAATTAGTTCCGACCTCTGTTGTTGGCTTGATTGTTTTATTCGTTTGATTTTCATAAGCCTTCTCTGCAACAAACATACTTGTAAGAAGGTGCTAAGCCGTTTTTGCTCTTATGTATATGTATTGTTTTCTTATTCCAAATCTAACTCTCCCTCTATAATCAATCCAAAAATTCCGAATGTCCTTAATGTTGTCAAAAACTACGCCCTTGTTTTTCTTCTAATCTTCTTGCATGCATTTGGTATCAATAATTCTTCATTTTTCAAAATAAAAATATATTTGTATAATATTTTTATATAAATAATAAGCCAATACAATCCTCTCAGCAAAAAAAAAAAATCAATAATTTTTGTGTCTTTGACTCTTTTGAAATTAGTTGCGGAGATGAGGAAATCCTCCATTGAAAGCAAGAACCCCCGCAGGTCACGTGACAGTTAGACACGTTATTATTCTTTCTTAGTATGGGATTCTAAGATTAGGATAGGATATGTCCGAAAAAACAATGAAAAAATTGAACAAGCATTGATTCTCAACACGTGTTATTGACCACCGTCGTTTAGGCTTTTGACACATGCATGCTTGCTGACACTATATCCTTCCTTCCCTTCACCATCACGTGCCCCTTGTGCCTCCTACACTAAAATATGGTTACAATGAAAATGACAATAATTCTACTAGTATTGTTTAATTAACATTATTAGTCTAGGCATATTTAATTTATGTCACAAAGATTCGATAAAGTTTTATGTCGGTTATTGAGACCTAACATAATTTTTTCATTTCAACTGACACAATATCTGCTATTTATATCACATATTTGATAAAGACAAAGTTTTTATAAAGAAAAAACTTAAAGGTTGATGAGTTAGATCAAAATATAATTTACGATATAATATTATAGTGTAACTTAATCTATCTGACCCCTTTTGAATGAGATAAAATTTGGGTGAACACGATTTTGAAAGTGATGTAATTTTAGTGGTAAATTTAAATTCTTCTAACCAAATTTCAATTTTTAAATAATAAATTTAGAGAATTTTTAAAATTGTGAAATATTTTGTCAAATCAAAATTTAAGAAATTTCAAATACACCTAAAAACTATGAACATAAAATATCTTTTTATTTTGTATAATAAATCTCAAATTGATTATTATAATTTTTTCAATTTAGACAAATTGTTTGCTATATGTTTCAAAATTTACGATTAAGTCTCTATTTATTTTTCAAATTTATAAATCGGTCCCTATTTTTTTAATTGGTCCATATAAATTTAAAAACAAAATTGTAAAATGGTCCTATAAATTTTCATATTTTGGTTCCTAAAATTTAAAATTTGCAAATTGCTCTTTATTTTTCATATTTCGAAATTGGTTCCTCAACTTTTCCAATTTTTTTACCTAAATCTTTTAACATTCTCATTTTGGAAACTACTTTGTATTATATATTTACAATTTATTCTAAAACTTACTAATTTATAAAAATAGTCCAAAAAAGTAGAAAATTTTGTTACTCTATAAAAAAACGGGTAAAGTGTGTTTTTAATCAATGTATCCATTTTTTAGTCAAAAAAAAATACAAAACTAGATATTTTCAGTCCTTAGGCTCTGTTTGGATGACTTAAAACTAACGGAGCGGAATGGAACGAAACATAACGGAATAGAATAATGATACCATTCCACTGTTTGGATATTTTATGATGGAATGGAGCTAATTTTCCATTTCATTGTTTAGAAAGTCGACGGAACGGAATGAGTTATATGTTTTTTATTCCAATTTTACCCTTTTATTTAAAAAACATCAATATGTAGAATAAACATTAATAACAATTAAAAAAAAAATACTATTTAACATACTTCATGGTTGATATGTAAAAGTTCTTGCAGAAATTTTGACAAAAGATTTCAACTACAAAAATCTAAATCCTTAATAATTATATAGATCCAAGAATAAAAACATAAAATCAACTTTAATCATGAACTCGTAAATAAAATCATGAAATTGTGAAACATGGATACCACTTTATGCATTCAGGATATAATAACATGAGATTTGTAAACTAGCCTACATTATTTCTAGCAAAAAGTCTAAATTATTTCTTCAGAAGCTATTCAGGGTTGGGTGCATCCAGGAAACAATTTAAATACAAGCATATTGTTTTGATAGAATTCCTAAAAATTACTACTTACATTCAACATATAATACATGAAATTTACAAGAAACAAGCATGTATATTGTTTTATCGAAATTGAAGCTTTACCATTGTAGGGATAAACAACGTACCCAACAACAATTTTTTGTTTAGTTGTATTACTACTACCATTCGATAATAGAAAAAGATAATACAAAAAAAAACGAAGTTGTTTGAATTTTAAAAAAAAATAATAGAAAAAATAAGGAAAAAATTGTAAGTGTATTATTAATGTGTTCCATTCCATTAGATACACCCCAAAATTGGGGGAATGGAAAATTGAGTAAATGAATGGTATTTGATGGAATGAGTTCCATCACATCCCATTTCATTCTATCCTTTTTTACAAAACCAAACAATGGAATGTGACTCCATCCCACTCCATTCCATTCCATTCCATTCCACCACTTACCACCAATTCAAACATAGCCTTAATGAGGAACTAAAAATATATTGTTTTGTAATTTTTAGGGATTGAAAAGTGAGCACATAAATTAAACCCAAATTCAAGATGTTTACCGGATTTAAAAACTTATTGTATCAATGGGTTATTTTATGCTCTTGCCTCTTCTATAACCATTAAAATTTAGAAAGAACAAAATTTGGTACAAAAAAGAAGGTAGAGCCCAAGAAAAAGAAAATTAAGCGATTAATCGAACATTTCGAGGCATGCAAGTGCCAGAAATGTCATCAAAAAGGAGATATTGAAGCTCTCTAGGAGGAGTCTCAATCATTTGTAAATCAAATGTTTCGAAAGATAGACTAAAATTAGTTAGCCAATCTGCTGATCTGTTTCCTTCACGCTATGTATGGTTGATATGAACATGCCAACTCATGTCCCTTAGGTCACGAATGCGCTCAATCAAGGTAGGAACATTGCCATTGATGCTACATTTCCCTGTTACCATGTAAACTAAAAGTGATGAGTCACTTTCCACTTGCAAGTGTGTGATCCCTTGTCTCCGAGCCATATCCATACCAATATACATGCCCCACATCTCTGCATGTAACGCGTCGCATGAACCTATCTTACGAGCATAGCTATTCAAACAATTTCAATTGCTATCACGGAGAAGGCCACCACATCCCGAGAGATTAACTGAGCATTTATGTGCCACGTCAGAGTGACGTTTAACCCAACCCTCTTGGGATGTCTTCCATCCAATGAAAATAGTGTAAGTAAGCTGAGGTCATCCAGTTACGTGTGTTTGTTCGCTGTTATCAATCTCCATAGCCATCATAAAAATCACATCAATTGGATTAAAAGGTTTATGAAACTCCTCTTCAAAAATGCTCTTATTCCTCCACGTCCACAAGTGTCAACATGTTACCATAAAGATAGTTTGCCACTCCATTTTGTGTGCTTCCATCTTCTTGCTGTTGAGATTGTTAAAGATCCAATCCCTCCAATTCAAAGAAAAGAAATTGGTAATTTATTAATGGTTAATTTGATTTTTATAAAAATCAAATTTATTAAATTTTTTGAAAGTAATTACATTGTGAAATTATGAAGAAATATTGAGAAATTAAGCTATACATTATAAGACAGTATAAGTAATTTTAGTAAAATTTGTACAATATTGTGATTAATTCATTCTGTGATGACTATAATTTGTAGTGCAACATTCGAAACAACCGAAATCGCAAATTTGTAATGTGACTGCACAGCCGTTATTTAAAACCTTGAATGATACATCATTGGAACTAGAGGTTCTCCTTTAAAAAAAAAAATTATTTGTTCTACAACTTGATAAAATTGCAGTTGAACTTGCTAACCTAGATCGCAACCTGAACAAGAGAATGGTGATTGGCTTCAAAAGTCATGTCGCCCACAACTTATAAATAGCAACAAAAAACAAAACAGATCCTCATGTTTACTCCGATCCAACCAATCAACAATATCCCCACTAATTAGAAGTCATGACTAATGATCAATGTATCTAATAACATAAATTACACTTTCATTTGCAGCACTGCACCACTTACAACTTGCATATAGGGTGTTCGTGGGTGGGGTTAGGTTGGGTTTGACCAAACTTAAAATCAAATTAAATAGGGTATTTCGGTTTGTGTGAGATAAAATAACCACTCGTTATACTATTGGGTGGGTTTGGTTGGATTGGGTAATGGGTTACCCAACTTATTTTTCTATTTTTTTAATATTAAATGAATAAATGACAAGTCATCATAATTTTATTTTAAAATAGTACTCTATTTTTTGATTTTCTTAAAAAAAATGTTTACCTTATTTTACTATAATTTTATGCATCATAGAATATCAAATAATAAACTTCATCATAAAATACTTGCAACAAACTAAAGTTGCATGACATAAAATTGCATTAGTATCAAAATAACTAAAAAGTGCAACATATTAATTTGTAACTCTAATATGTTTTGATTTTCAATATATAGGGTACAATGTGTATGTTTTGGAAATATAACTTTCTTCTACCCTATGAAAATAAAGATAAAAAATATTAACATTATTGGGTAAGTGGGTTTGGGTCTGATTTTACCTGAAACCCATTTATTTTTATGGGTTTTCCATTTTTAGAAACCATACCCACCCAATTACCAAACTGAACCCATTTTTTTGAGTTTTTTGAGTGGGTTTGATCGGATTTTCTAGGTTGACTCAACCCATGAACACCCCTACTTGCATATATAAACAACAATTCCTCGACGATACCAAAATAAATTAGCAAACAAGGGTGTTAGGGAATTCAAGTGATCGAGTTGGGCCTTCGTAGTTAATAGATTATTTTTGGATTGTTGCTTTTTCTACTGTTATCATCTGATTTGGATTCTAAAATTCTAAATGTTTTCGGGTGTTTTTACACTGTTTGGTTTCTATAAATTAGAATATTACATGGCGCATGAGAAACCAAGAAGATGGGAATAAAAATTGAATTTTGCTCTTTTTCTAAATGGTTTCGCTCATTTCCAAGTGAAATTCCATATTTACCCTTACGCATGTTAGCTCACGTAGCGTGAGTTAACTCACGCCAAATATAATAGTAGCATGACTTAAGTCACGCAGCGTGAGTTAACTCACGTTACGTGTTGTTCTTAGCCCAGGCAGAGCCTCATTCTACCTCATTTTCAAACAACACACTCAATACGCATCTTTATTCGAATTCACGCTGGGTTTAATCTATTTTGTTTATTTAATTTATCGGAATTTTTTAATTAAATACGCAATCATAAAACAAATGCAAAAATTAACAAAAGCGTGTAAAAACTATTGTACAATGCATGAAAAACCGGCCACAATAGCATGACTTAACTTAGGCAAAGGTTAACAATAGCGTGAGTTAACTCACACCAAGGTTAACACACTAGCGTGACTTAACTTGCGCTAGGTTGACTGGTGGTATTTGGTCAAGAATACGTTTTTTTGAATATACACTGAGTTTAATTAGGCCTTTTTTCGAATTTATTCAATACACAACTTTAATCGAATTCACGCTGAGTTTAATATTCAATATACAGCTTCATTCAAATTCACGCTGAGTTTAATTAGGCCTTTTTTCAATTTTTTTTAATACGTAACTTTATTCGAATTTATTCAATACGCAATTTTTATTCTAATTCATGCTGAGTTAAGTGGCGCATATTCAAATTTATTTAAGTGGCGCATACATAACTTTATATTATTTTATTTAAACTTTAAAAAAAACGTGTAGAAACCATTAAAATGCATTGACCACCGTCCAAAAAACGTGTGTTCTTGAGCTGTAATCACCGGCCAACTAGCACGAGTTAACTCACGCTAAGCTATAACTGTTGAAGCAAAAATCTTTTTGATGAATGTTTTAATGATACCAAACCTCGTGGAATAAATGATAAGTTTTATGAATGGTGATCTACTGATGTTTGCTTTTGAATTTTTGTTAAAAGAACATGAATCACATAAGTGGATAAGCTAGAAGCCACCCACATTGATAAATGCATTATATCTACTCAACAATGAAAGAATGAGTATAACATCAGTTGAAACAACAATATCATATCTCCATGAAGATTCATAACTCAAGAATCATGATGGAAGAACTTACATCACAAGCTACACAAGAATGTGCTTGAAGTTATGTGACAAAACTCACATTGAGTTTTATGTTATATGATAAAAAGAAATATGCATACAGGCTAGGAAGGTTCTCAGAACCTCCTCAAAGTATCACACTTCCAAAGCTTCTGAAGATAAGAAGTTCAGAGTTCAGAATGTTATATGAACAGAGATCAGAATGTTTATATGAATGGAGTTCATAATAATCATGAACATTAACTCTGAATATATCCATAAATAATAAAGGATTACTTCATGGATAAACAAGAATATTTAAAGTCATCAGTTACATACAATGATGAACTAGATGCAAAGAAATATTCTTTTGGACTTTAAAGAAAGAATCATCTTGTTTGTCAAAACAAATGATCTCTCATTTATATGCTTCAAGTAGTTTTTGAAGGAAATAAATAAACAACATTCATAGGGTTCAAAGTGTTGAAGAACATCAGAATGTTCAGCACAAAGTACAACCGTCAAAAAGGAAGGAACAAGAAACATTCTGAAGTTCATATGTTTGAACCCAGAAGGAGTTCAGAAGGTTGCTCAGAAGTTTCATTAGATCAAACCTATAAATCAATGTCCACACCAAGAACAGATGTGACATGAACATATCTTATGAAGACAATGATTTTGACTTTGGATCAAGAAATCATTAAAGACATCTATGGAGATTAAAGGATTAATGGAATTTCATAGTTTTTGGTATTTGTGCGTTCTTGAGTGATTAACCAAGACACAAACAAAGTTTAAATCATACCAAGATACAAGAAATCAAAGAACATTTGCAATTCATGAACTAATTCTGAGGTTCAGAAAGTTAGTTCAAAATGTTGATCAGTGAGTTGATCATAACTTTCTGATGAGAGTTCAGAAGGTTGTTCATAAGCAAACCTAGAATCATCAAGAACATGAAGAACATGCAAGTACAAGTGACATGAATAAAATGTCTAGTAAAGTACATCTACATGGATCAATCAAGCAATAAAGGCATTTACAAGAATAATGTCAAAAAGATCTTCAAGGTTCATTCAAGACTATGAACACTTGAAGTACTAGGAATATTCCAAAGAGGATATTGTCCTAGAGATTAAAATTACTGCACTTCAGTTATGTATCTACTATTGGGATTGATTACATCAAAAGCTAGTCTTACAAATCATCCTAAAGTAAGAAAAAATGAACATTCTGAAGGTCAGAATGTTCATCTCTGCACATGCTTCTAACTATGAACAGTGTAGTTGGTGAAAAGTTAGCAAGCAACGCAAAAGGAGATCTTGCTCAGAGATAGACATGTCCTCTAATCAGAATCAAGCAAATCTCTTAGAAGCATGGGCCTGAAGCTGCAAATCCACTATCCTCTCTCTCCTGCACAATGTTCAAGGCATATTTGGTTCAACTTTATCCTACTTTATCAAGCAACTTTTGAATGCATATGAAGAAGTTACTTTTTTGTGGATAAAGCCTAACAAATCTTATGTCATGCATTGAACAAGCCCAAAAACTCATCATACTTTCATCATTGATGAACCCAGATGAAGAACATCATGAATATCAACATTCTAATGAAGAACACGGCAACATTCTGATGTTCATCCTGGAAAACACAACAACATTCTGATGGTCAGAATGTTCACCCAGAGTTTCAATTAAAAGTTTGTGGGGCTCAGGACACGTGGCATAACACAATTGGACACCCTACAACGGCTATATGAGCCCAAAAACTCTATATATAGAGATCAAAGGCTCAACATTACTTGCACCATTGCAAAGCATACAAGAAAACAACAAAGATTGTTTGAAGCTTTAGCATTCGAATTGATCATCAGAAAGATTCCAAGAAGTCTTGTTAAGTGTAAATGAATTCTTTCTTATCTTGTTAGAGATAAGTTCTCCTCCCATTCTTCTCTGAATTGATCATCACTGAGATCTCAAAATGTCGCTAGTAGTGTAAATCAATTCTTTCTTATCTTGTTAAAGATAAGTTCTCTTCCTTTCTTCTCTTGTCTGATTTCAATCATTCAAGCTCCAAACATCTTGTAAAGTCTCATCCAACTTTAGGGGTACTAAAGTGTTAGTTTGAGCTGAAGGTGCATAAGTCTAAGTGGGTAACTTAGCAAGAAGGTGCAAGCCTGCTGAGGCTTAGAGAATACAATTGATGTAATTGTTCAGGTGAACAAGATTGTAAAGTGCAGGATTTGAGAGGTTATCTCAAACATCATAGTGGAAACTCTCACAAGATTGTGAGGAGTGGACTAACCCACATTGGATGAACCATTATAAATTTTTGTGTGTTCTTTCTCTTCCATTTACTCTTTTAAATTCAGTATACACTATACACACACAACACAGTTACTTGATTAAATCAGTTTCTGCATAATCTGCACAAGAATGTTAGAACGTTCTGAAGCAATTTTACTAATTTAACTTTTCCAAGTAAACCACTTGAAAATTAATTTTAGGTTGCAGGTTAATTTTCAAAGGGTCACAATTCAAACCTCCCATTCCTTGTGACTATTTTATCTACTTCAATAACGCGGCGTGACTTAAGTCACATAAGGATATTTTGGACATTTACTTTGCGAATGAGCGAAACAGTTTGGGTAAAGAGCCGAATTCATAAAAATTCTCATATTTTTATATCCAAAGTAGGCCGTCGTGATGTTCACATACCACCAAGTCCCTTGGGGGTGGGGTATTATCTATTAACTATAGCTTGTTAATAGTTAATAGATCAATTCTGTTGTATTGTAATTGTTGTATAGTCAAGTTAATCCAATGATCAAAATTCTCAAATTCTCTTTCTCTTAAAATTTTGGAATCCATCACTGGATTCTTAAATATTCACACTTGTTTAAAAACAAAACTCATTTATATTCGTTAAAAAGTAATATATTATTAGAACTAAAACATTGGAAACTATCCAAGAAGTATAACTCATCTTCGTAGTTGCAATGACATTGAAATGTAGAAGTAGTTCGAATATGAGATTTCATACTTCTTTACATTTAAAGTGTGTGAATCTAATAATTAAGTTACTTAAAAGCAAAACATTGGAAAAACTTTGGTCCATATTGTAATTTCACTTTGAAATTACCACTTCACCTACACTCCAATAATAAAGTAAAACTAAATGCATTTTTTATCCTTTTATGTTATATTTTTATTTTTTGAAACAGTCCTCTTATTTTATTTGAAATGAGATTTTAGTCTCCCTATTTTAAATCGCGATTTTAAGTTTTCTAATTTCACACATTGTTATAATTTTGGTTCAAATCCATATTTATCTCTAAAATGGCAAACTTTGATCCCAAAAGTGACGAAACGTTATGCCCAATTTAAATTCAAAGAGAAAATACCAAAAATGATTATTTTTAGGCTTAAAATAACGCTTAGAAAATAAAATGCACCTTAAGTTTTTTCCTCATTTACATAGCCAACACTTATGAAAACGGTTTCAAAATAAGTGTTACAAAAGATTCAACATATGAAAACTAAAAGCATTATCATATGCCTTGTGTTTATTTAATGAAATTTATTTTAAATATGTTATTTGAATCACTTATATGTTATTTGAAGAAATGTTCATTTTAAGTGATTCAAATGACATTTTTTTTATTTAAAAACAGTTTTACTTAGTAGTTTAATTTATATTATTAAAAAACGATTCTTCAAATTTCTTTTATTTAAAAATACTTTTACTTGGTAGTTTAATTTATATTAGTTCGCTCATATTGACACCGATGAGAATCGAACCAAACACTTTAAGGAGAAAAACACACTTCAAAGTTCTAAACCAACACCAGCAGACGTCCAGACCGATCCAAATGAGTTTTCGTTTGATGAGCTAAAATACATAATTTATCATATCTCATTAATTGATGTGATAATACATCATTTGATTTGATTCATGTGTAAAACTTTTTTACGATCACAATATATTAAATTAAAGTCTTTAGTGTTGTTCAAGTGTGATATTACTTTATTGATACATTTGTTTAACAAATATGCAAATCATACTGTTTTATACATTTATTTTTTTCTAAACTTTGTTAAGAAAATATATTTGAAAAACCTCCGCAGTTGTATTATATTTTTTCAACATTATTGTATTTTAGTCGGGGTGAAGCTAACAATATTTTTATGAGGTGGCCACATATAAAGAAAAATAAAATACTTTTTAAAAACTAATGGTAAATTTAACTAATGAGAAAAAAAATCACAATAACTACTACGTATATAAAATGTACTTTACAAAATACATTAACGGCAAAAATAACAGATTATAAAGAATTATAATTTACTAATTACTTATTTTTTAGTTAAAAAAAAGTGTTAATAAAAGGTTTGTTTATACAATAATAAAGAATTAATAAAGTGTGTTAAATCTCTTTGGGCCAATGGTGTTAAAAAAAAAATTGATAAGAAGTGATAGATTGTTGTCATATTTTCATTGTCAATCAAAGAATTTATTGTGTTCACCCTCCGGTTCCTAAAAGACTGGATTAGATAATCATGAGCTTGAAAAGTAAATAAAATCAAACAAAAAAAATTATTTCACCTAAAATCAAACTCGGAGTAGCCAAATATATATTATTAGGGGTAGCTTAATATAAAAATATACCTACTGATTTAATTTTTTTTTTCTTTGAGGTAGCCATAGCTACCCGTTGTGTATGGGAGGAATCACCCCTGATTTTAGTAATTTGCAAGAAAAAAATTTGGAGATTTTTATTTTATTTTTGAATGACAAATGTTTGTATGTTAGTAATTTTCTTCTTGCTACAACTTGAACTATGACTTTTAAATCCTCAACTTATTTAATCCGTTAACTCAAATTAGTTGAGCAATTCAATCCTAAATTATTTTGCTCATATAATTTCACATTAATTTTTTCACAATAATACGCGAGATCATATTTATTAAACTTTTATTATTTACTAAAAATTGGTATTATTTTGCTTTTTTGCACAAGAATGTTATTACATGAATTTTAGCTCACAGATATATAGTTTTGAGGTACAAAGCACACTTTTTCTTTTCTTTTTTGTACAGGAAAGCACACATATTTGAAATACACATACTTTGAAAGTGTCTGCGACTAAATAATTTAGATTTATATCTATAAAGAAAAATTAGATATATGGTCTCAATTCTTAAGGACTGTTTTACCTTTTTTTTCGTAGTAGCCAGAGTTTGAATCTCAAATCTTATATATATCATGTATTTGTTGTTACCAACTGAGCTAAGTTCACGAGGACAACACTGTTTTGCCCCTTATTGCAGTTTTAGTCGGCTCAATCAATTTTTCATTTTTATAGCGCACAAAAAATATCGAAATGAAAAATATATTACTCAACACTTTATCCGTTTTACATTTCAACAAAGGATCAAATTCATATTACTAGGCTTGCTTGCAAAGAAATTTGTTTCATGTCACAAAGACCATGACCCAATTCTCACTCTTCAACTTGTCGGTGATGACACATGGAATAGAAAATACGATGCATTGATGCGTTTGCCCACACTTATATCACATGCATGTGTTGATTTTCATGGTGATTTTTTATTTAAAGATTTAAATGTAATTTTAATTCCTTTGTATTACTGAAACAGTGATTTTAATCCCCTATTTTATCTTTTTTTTTTTTATTAAAAGAGAGGTTGTTAAGCCGAATTACAAAAAAAAAAATTACGACTAAAATAACGAACACTCATAGATAGATTATTAGCCTCACTTGCAAGCCACTCTCCCTTTTTAACCCCGATTGGTAATTTTTGTCGCTATTTCAATAATTTAAGTGACATTGCAGTGTCGCCGTGAGCATAATTCAGTTGACAGAGACATGCATTATTATATGCAGGGGTTGGAGTTTGAACCCGGGACATCTCGCTTTTTCATCTTAAAAAAAGTAAAATATAATCATTACGCTACTTGACAAAAAAAAGTGATATTTCATTATAAACACGACAAAATATAAATTATTTTTCTCAAGAAAATGTACGAATCAACTTATTTTTTTAAAATTTAAATTTATTTTATTTCTAAATTTAAAACTAATCTTTTCTATCACAAGGAAACCCTATTCTTCCTCCTTTTAAACTTCTAGAAACTAATCATCTGTCTCCAATCATCCTTCTTCACAAATGCCTCTGTTACAACATTTTATTTTTCAAAATCATTTTATTTCCATTAAGATCTCATCTAAAGAAATGAATGATTTTTTTTTATTATTATCATTGTTGTTGGGACAAAAACAAATATTATATTGTAAAAAAAAAATTCAATCAATACAAATAAATTTCCTCCAAAGATATCGACAACTAAGTCCCCTCCAAAGAACACCATAGAAACAAATATGTAATTATGATAATAATTTTATGTCGCCTTTTTATAATAAATCAATTACAATTGGTTTTCCTACATACAATTTTTTTTTCGAGCAGTCAAAACATAATATAATAAAAATTCCTATCGAGCACAAGGTGTGCCTAACAGAAACTAGAATAAAGTATCAAGTTACAAAATAAAACCAACCACACTCTCTTGTTATAAAGTAGCATAACCAATACAAATTGACATGTTTAACCATCAAGAGTGAAAATAAAAATAAAAATCAAGTTTGTAAGTATTCAACCACCACCAACAATGAAGCTTGATGCATTCCAGTAACCGATTTTGACTGTTTTGCTTGTTGCCGAAAATTCTTGAATTGCGCTCTTTCCATATGACTCAAATACATGTTAACCAGATCATTTGAAAACGGAATTGAATATCCTTTTTGATGGCATAAGCACCACCAAATTGAAGGGCATGAGAACTGATATCAGCTCGAAGAACAGTATATACAACCAACAAATGAAGAACTAAGTTCAAGGTACTGCTAAAGAAACCACACTCCATAAAAAGATGATTGATCGTTTCTTCCCTCGGTTGACTGCAACCTCCCACATAACAATGAGTCAGTAGGTGTAACTCCTCACATAAGCAAATTGTCCTTAGCCAAAATCCTCTTGAGAATTATTTTCCACGCAATGGGAGACATTAGGTACAACTTTATTCCAAAATAAGTTTGAATGCATTGTCATATATATTCCGCATTTGTTTTTTTTACATGAAATAACTAAATGTTTGACTACAAACTAAAGGAACATAATTGAACTAAATTTGTTTCATGCCTTAAATTTTGTCGTATGAATAAAAGAAGGATCATTACTTTTATAACAAAAAACACTTTTTTAATAAAGAATGGTCCAATTGTTTCATTCTTTAAAGTATGATTATATTGTTTTTAGGAGAAAAAACTTTTAAAAATCGAGCCAACCCGTTCTGCCTCACCACAACCCACTTTTTATAATGGGTTAAACATGACGGCCAACTAGAGAGGGTAGGCTCAAAATCTCTGTACACTTAAAATTGTAGATTAAATGGGTCAGCTTAACATGTCGAGCCTGTTTTACCACCCTCATGAGGCATGGCCTTATTATTAATTGTAGTAACTTGTGTTAGTGTTTGATGCTTTGTTTGTTTAATTAGCAAAGCATATGTCAAGAAGAATCATATCATATGCTTTTTCTTTATAATTTTTTTTATCCTTGTTGTGTTTATAATATTTTTTTAATAAATTATAATCACCCGACCTAAAATTCGTTAAATTATACTATTGTTATCTCTTATGTTAAAATACACACCCCTTCCCCACTTATGTAAAATATATTAAAAAAAATTACATTCTCCTTTTCCAAGAGAATTTAAATTACATTATCCTCTCATTCTATTTTATAATCTACATTTCCTTCTCTTAATATTTTTTTCCTATTTTTAATATTCTAGCTCGCAACAAAAGTCTAACACACATTGTGCGTAAAAGTGGAATTGGAGGCCCATTTTAATATAATTTATTCTAGATTTTTACCTCTTAAGGGAGGAATGTGTATGTGTGTTTTAACATAAGAGAAAATAATGTGATTTAAACTTCTCTAAGAGTGTGTTTGGATGCCGTAACTGAGAAATTTTGAAGAATTTGGAATTTTAGGTAATTCAAATGATTCAATTAAATTGCTTTCATCATAAATATTATTGTTTGGATGGAGAAATAAAAAAAATTGTCATGATTTTTGGGCAACTTTTATAAATTTTAATTTTTTTGGGCCAAATTTGAAAAATGAAATTAGGGGTCAATTTGCAAATTTCAAAAATTTTGAGGGGTCAAATTATAATTTTTGAAAAATTTGAGGGGTCAATTTGCAATTTTTATAAATTTATTGGGGTCAAATTGAAAATTTTGGAAAATTTGAGGACCAAAATGCAAAATTTGAAAAATTATAACAACGAAGAATTTTGAAATTCTTAACTTTTAGGTGTCATTTGAAATTCTTTAAATTTAACTTGAACAAAATACTTCATAAATTTCCATCATTTTGAAAATTCT
>Ga0315915_1000984_pt1 | contig 32865 bp, 12 predicted proteins | sample MpolbnodulesMG_FD_207738 | JGI IMG/M metagenome (GOLD analysis project Ga0315915, IMG submission 207738) | Medicago polymorpha root nodule microbial communities from Los Angeles, California, United States - branched nodules | ecosystem: Host-associated > Plants > Roots > Nodule | place: USA... | reverse complement strand
GTGTGTATTGTTATAATTTACTTCGTAGTATAATATGTCTTGTAACACTGTAAATCCTAATTTACTCAAGTAAAATACAGAGCAAGAGTTGCTCTGTGGTCGTAGAGGTAGGCACTCTTGGTTGAACTGCTGAAGCAGACAACTGTCTTCTATTGTTTGTGATTTACGTTTCTTTATTCTTCTTTTACTACTTGTTCTAACATACCACGTGATGAGCATGACCAGGGCCATGCCGAGAATACATGTTCATATCGACATCTATGTGTAGAGTCCTAGCTAAAAACCCTATCGATGTCCACACTTTACCCCAAAAACTATGCACCCAAAGTCTTGATCATAGAACATCACTAGCAAGGTTCACCCTTCAAATACTTAGCAAAAACAACCGTAAAACTCAAATATTTCATTGATAATACAAAGGAACTATCTATCTACTTTTTCAGGTTGAGGCATAGGCAAAACTAACTGAATGTCCTTATGTAGCATCAGATGTTTATTTACGTTTACATCGTTTTTTTACTCTTTTGAACCGTTCTAACATTTTTAGCGAAGATGCAACAATGTATAATTTAAGTATGTATTTTAAAATTAGATTAGTAAATTTAGAATACTTGTTTATTTTTTTTATTTTTTATTTTTGAAATTCTAGAATGCTTGTTAATTGTTATCTAATAATAATTGAGGTCTCTTTATATCGATCTTTCCCGTACCACAAGGAACTTGGTCCCTATGTTTCCTTTCTTTACTATCAAATTTTATCTTTCAATAAGAATATATATATATGGAATACTTCTACATGTGACATCAAGAATAAGTGAATAACTAATAGGCGCCATCTTTCAATTCGTAAACATTAACATCAATCACTTAAACACCCCCTTAACATAAACCAAGACCATGACAACGTCTTAACATTTGCCACAACTTCATTGCAATCAGCCCTAGCCCCCCCTTCAGAAACGATTTTTTTCATGCACATCCATAAATTCCATACTACCTAACACAAAATAATGTGTTTCAAATTTCAAACATCCACAAACTCCACGCAATTGAATACCAAATAATGCACCTCATCGATCATACATGCGCATGTTTTTCTAAAATATCTCAATTCAACTATATACTCTAGAACTAGAAAAAAAAATATAAAAATCAATTTGATGCTCAAAAACCTCAAACGAGTATCAAAACTCCGCATCTTGCATATATTATGTTTTGTTTCTACCAACTGAGTTAAGCTCACGAAAACATTTGGATATTTTCTAATAATACTTGTTCATTTCTTGAATTGGACCGCATGTTTTTTCTCAATGATCGGTTACCGTCTATACTCTTTTAATAATGATGTTATCATTCGTTTTAAGTAAAAAAATAATTAAAAGTCAAATGTACTAGTAGTATAGTTTTAACATAATAAATAAATATGAATGCGTTGAAGAAAAGAGAGGGTACATGTTAATTTACTTCTTTTTATGAGGTATAGGGGAGGGTGGCTGTCGTTATCCAACTGCAAGGTGTATATGTAGCACACATCTAGACCACACTTGAATTTCTCCCCTATCGAGAGGAAGACACACCACTGGTAATAGCTTGAAATTAATTAAATGTTCATTCAGAATTTCTTTTGGATTTTTATGAAGTTGTATCTTTGTTGTGTTTTGTATGAGCATGCATGAGTTGGACGGTTCCTCATAATGTTACAATTAACCAAGTAGGGAATATTATAATTTATGAAGTGTTAAAGTGAGAGGATATGTGTTATGAGTTATGACATGTCTAGATCAATTAAGTAGATCATGCTCGTAATATGGCACCTTTTTTAAGTCAATTACATGATTAGAGAAATAATTTTAACCCCACAATTGGTGGGTTCTATTTTGCAATAAACTACAAAGTATAGTACTACTATATTATTGTCCACTTCTTTTAACCTTATGCTACTCATTCCATTATTCCATTCCATTATAACTAATGGGTTTCCAACAGTGGTAATCATGGAGGAAGTCAATCATGCATTGTATGATCAATTTTTTGTGTGGTAAATTTAGATATTTTTGTATGCAACTGTGAATACCAATTTTTCAAGTTAATTGAAATTCATTTAAGGGATCTCAAATAAGAGTTTGAACTTTATACCAAATAATTAAGAGTTACTAGATATATATCATTTATGTCATACCATGTTAATGATTTCATCAATTATTATAATGTCACTATTCCTCCAAAAGTTCAAGAGAAAACCGCCCACTTTATAAGGTCCATTTATCACTGCACATGGAAAGTGATTGCTCAACCCAAATACAACCAAAATAGTTGCAATGCGATTAGAAAGTTAGGAGCTGGAAATGGTTAGTGTTGCATAATGCAACCAGTTGTTTCAGTTTCTCCCCACTTTCACATATTGAGAAACCCTCTGCCCGCTGGGAAAATAATTGCTCAATTTTATACCTACCAGTTTATACCGAAAGGATAAAATTATTTTCCATGGTGGATTAGAGTTGATACTTGATATGTTGTATTGCTCAAATATCCTATATTGGTCCTAGCTCCAATAGTATTTTTCTTCATTAAATAATGACATAGTTTATTAACATATTTAAAACTTATGGGTCTGAAAACTATGAAGAAAATACCGTGACATGAAATATATTTGATTTTTATTGCCATCACAAAGAGGATAAAAATCTGAACGACTGTTTTTATTAGGCTTAAATGCAGTTTGATCCTTTTTATTATCCATCTTATTTTATTCCCAATTTTTATTGAATTTAGATTTTACATTCCTTATTTTAAAACTCGAAATTTTACCTATTTTGATTGAATCAGGATTTTATCCCCTATTTTAAAATAAGATGGATAAAATCCAGATTCAATAAAAAAAGGAAGGTAAAAATGCATTTAACCCTTTTTATTATAAGCATAATGTAAATTATAAGGGTACTGATCCAATTCCCAAGGCAAAGAAATGCCAAAATCAAAATCAAATTGTGTTTGGATGACAATGTAATTTTAGAGGGTAATTCAAAAAAATTTATTATTTGGATGATAAACTGAAGAATTTTTAAATTGAATGAATTTTATAAAGTATTTTCGTCAAAGATAAATTATAGAAATTTCTTCTATACTCTACAATGTGAATCTTATATTGCATATGTTTAATTTTTTTTATAAATTGGCCCATATAAATAAAATTTGTAAGCTAGACCCTTAATTTCTTTTTTCCAAATTGATCCTTATTTATTCATATTTTGAATTGGTTCCGCAATTTATTTGAAATTTCATAAAAATAACAAAGTTTAAGAACAAAGAATCTTATTGATCTATCTAAACAAAAATATTTAAAAACCATTAAACTCAATTGAAGCATTCAAATTGTACAAAATTCCAAATTCCCTAAAATTTCTAATTGTTTCTCGTCTAATGCACACTAATCACCTTCCTACCAACAAACCACCCCAATGATACAATCTGAAAATGAGCAAAGAGCTCACACAGTCAGCCACCCTAATTTAGAGTAGTTCATCTAAAAAATTATTTTTACTAACTGATTTTTTTAAATTAAAAAAAATCATTCAGATAAATAAACACAAAATAGCTTTTATTTGTTTTAAAAATTTATCTCTAAAATATTGAACATAAAATATATTTTTTAATCTGTAATAATCATAAACTATAGACTAAACTATTTTTAGTTATGGTAAACCCATATATGTCACTCAACTCTATGTCATCCAAGTGCTATCCTATTTTTTCAGGGGTAGCTATGCTAAACCTAAACATTGTTTAAATGCTTTATTCTTTCATCCATTTTCTAATGATACAAAAATTATTGGGAAGTTAATTGAACTTTCTACACTTCTATATGGATCAGTAAAAACAGTTGGAGTCCATTAACACAGCACAATCAGTTATTGGATAAATTTACCTATGATTAAAGTGGACGCAACTATTCTATATTCATATCTATTTACCACCATTCACCTTGTAGTTGTGTACCCCTATTGGATGGAAAGGTTTATTATGTATCATAAAAGCATACAAGGTAGGTACCAATATGGCAAACAAAGCTAGGCCACATTTTCATATATCTTATTTTGGAATATCTAAGTTAAATTATATTTTGAAGGAATCCAAGCTAGAAGGAATAGCATTCCTGAAATTATTATGATCACCTTTCCAAAAGTGATTTCTTTTAATGCAAATGCCTGAAAAATTGTGGACTAGTTGCCTCTTGATATGTTTAAAGAGAGAACATTTGGAATTACTTCAACAGCACGATAAACACGAATGATTCATCAAACTTGTGTAAGAGCTTAACATAAATAAATAAAAATACACGTTGCACCAAAAACAAAAACATAGATTCAGAAAAATCACATCAAACACAGATTCTTTTTCAACCTTTGAATTAAACATGCAAAATGGAACTATATAACCGCTAACCATATCATGCATATCTGTCTCACTCTCAACATGTAAACTGTGAGAGGCCTTCTCTAATGCAATTTGCACGGTTTTGGACATACATTATACATTTTCATCTACTATAGCTACCTATAGAGTTGATTTGAATTTGATTCCAATGGTGCATGAAATTTACATCATTTTTTGTTTGTGAATAATTTAGCCTATAAAGGGAGAGACATGGGCGCATAAATGGAGATTTTTGTCTGTGGATTGGATGCTATGAGTTGATATATCATGCTTGCTTGGGTAGAACTAAAATATCTCAAAATACATGAGTTCATGTTTTGAATGATGATGACCTTAAAGTAGCAATACATGCACCTTTTTGAGAATGACGTGTTTTAAATGACAAGGACAAAGTAAAATTGATGTAAAAAGAATGCAAGTATAAAGATTAATTTTTCGAGTTGTGAAAACTACGTTAATTGAATGGAAAAACTCTCCATTTACTTTTAATGTCCTTGCATTTCTACATTTAGACTCAAACTCAGAATCTGTAGTTAATTATTCAAAAGGTATTCAAATCATCTTATCGGAACGTTCTAAAGTCAAAATAAAATTTCTATAATATGATAAAATAAAATGCAGTACATTTATAGTTATTTACATATACTTTTGAGTTGATTTTTTTTCAAACATGTTACTTGATCAAAACCAAATTTCATTAATTTGGGTTGAACTAAAAACTCTTAATTTCTATAAAACCTAAATCAGCTCATCCCGATGATGAGCGAGTTGTTTTGGATTAGATCATCGAGTCCATATGAGACATATACTTTTTTTTAACCCTCAAACTAAATTCAACAATTTTAAAATTTGAATTAAATTGAAACACGTCTATATCAGCACGTGCATTTTTTTTTTTGTGGGAACATAAAGTCTTAAACTATATCACACAAAATTAAAAATCAATTATTTTTAACGGGTTGAGTTTTTGAAATCATAAAGTCATTACATAAACTATAAACCACTTCAAATTTGAACCGTTGGTGATTTGGAATTGGATCTAAACTTTAATGCTTTCAAATGAAATACGGATGAAAATTGTTCTTCTCCCATACAAAATTGACACAAGTTGACTTACAACGCAAGTTAACTCACATGGGCTCAACGTGAGTTAAGTCACGATAATATTGAAAATGAGTTAACTCACGTTGAAGTTATTTTAGGCAGTTTGAGGTGGGAATGAGCAAAATTGAGAGAATAACATCTTTCAATACGAATTGAGTTGGTTTCGGTTACACATTGTTAAAAACATTTTTGTAAAACAACTCAATCTTTTTAAAAACACTATTAAAATATCAGTAACGTGATATTCAATGGGACAATATTTGATCCAAAAATATTATTTTTGACAACATAAAGTTGTCGAGTTATCAGGATAAATGTTAACCGGTTCATCTACTTTTTTTCTTCAATATTTTTTAGTTTTTTCTCGGATAGAGAATTGTGGGTGACAAATTAAAATTAGCCACATGAGTAAACTTGCAAGTAATGTGAAATTAGTGTGTGAATACCACTAACATATTTATTCATTTTGATTGGTTGATGGATAAACTACCTACAATTCTTCAAAAATAGCCTAGACTTTACCATATATTTTTTTGTTCACCTTAATATGGTGTGCATACAACATTTTTTTATTACAACAACCTTCTTAGGTTGTTCAAATACTATGACTCTATTTAATCACACCACTTCATTTTCAACCACCAATCCACGTATATTTTGAAATTGAATATCAATATGCTAGGATCTCCCACTAAAATCAAGATTCTTTTATAATTTTCCTTATCAAAAAACATTTATGTGATAGTACTTTGGTTTTGGTTGTATCACTTGTAAAATTCTTTTCAACCATACTCTTGGTGCGTGCTTCAAGCCATATCATACTTTATTTAATATATAAACTTTATCTTCTATTCTTGGTGCGTGCTTCAAGCCATATCATACTTTATTTAATATATGAACTTTATCTTCTATTCCTTCGATTATATATCTCACAGGCTGCTCAATATACACAAATTTTTGTAAAGTACCATTAAGAAACGTAGACTTAAGGTCCATTTAGTATATTTATTTAGTATATTTTGCAATGATTTTGAGTTTAGAGAGAAATAAGCATGTGAATGTGTCCAACCGTATAATAGAAGAAAATTCCACAAAGTAATCTATATTGGATTTTTCTTGTACCCTTTAACAACCAACCTCACTTTAAAGCCAATAATCTCAACCACTAGATTTGTACTTTGTCTTGTACACTTATTCCCTATCTATAGATTTTTTGCCTGGTAAATCTTTCAACCTCCATGTTTTATTCTTCACAATCTCAAATTCTTTCTCAGATTGGTTATCGTTGCCCACAACTATAATTGTCAAATAAACCCTAAACTCCAAAGCCCCACATATTAAGCCATTATTGGTAGAACTTTTTTTTGGCCCTATCCCTTAGGCATGGGTGATGGGGGAATTCAAACCCCCATTTTTTATGGAAAAAAACCTTTTAGATATTTAATTTTCCAAAATAATTTAAAAAAAACTAAAATAAATTTGGGAAAAATCATTTTTTATGAATGTTATTTTGGGTGAAAAAAATTAGGGAATGTGGGACTTTAGTTTTGAGGACTTACTTAAATTGGGGCTATTTGGCATTAAAAAAATTTCGGCCCGCCAAGTATTGAAGCAAGGGTTAATTTTTATTTTTTTTGTCAATTAATCTAATAATTAGAATTGACTTTTTAAGATAAATAAGTGAGATGTTTGAGATTTGAACCCCGACGCCTTATACTCGTGGGGACGGACAAGGGTTAATTTTTAAGAGGTTGTATAAATGACTTATTCTTTTTCCACCCTCAAACCTTCTCGTATTACTTATTTTTGAATTATAACATCCGAAAGTTTGAGGGGTTTTAAGGATTTTTAAAGTGTTTTACGCTTTTTAAATTATATACTCTGAAACCTTATATGCACGCGAGAAGACTGTATGATAAGAAAAGAAACAGTCCATATAAATTGACAATTATACCCACAATATAATTCTTCAATTTGACTAATAATCCACACCGCTTCCGTTGTTTGTTTGATGTCTCTTACTCATCAGATTTTATTTTTTTTATGAAGCTAAGCTACTCCATTGAAATTGGCGAATCTAAAACCTTAAGAGTAGCACACTTTAACATCTTAAGACAACATCACTAGACCAACTCAAGTGAGTTCTAACTCATCATATGTTAAAACTCTATGTCAATTATTCTTATCATCATAAATTTTTGAAATCACCACTCGATGCCTTGTTCTGGGTGTTAAATTATGAGTACAAAACAAAACGATATGAGTCATCATTGTTAATGTATTTGATGTTTATTATTAACTTTTCTCATGAATTTATTGAATATTATGGAATTTATACAAGAGTATTTTTTTTTACGCAAGTAAAATAGATCATATTAAATTTATAGTTTAATTACATACAGTTTATTTTGATTAAAATGCATCTATAGCTTCCTCTAAAAAATAAATAAATGCATAGATAGCTTGTTACATGAATTGGTTGTTTTTTTACATATGCAATTCAGATGCATGAGTCGATTTATCTTAATGAAGTTTTTTTTTCCTCATCTCACTTCAAAAATTGTTCTTTACCACCCCAAAAATACCATAATGCTCCTGTGGCAGTTAATTGTCGTTCGCAACCAACGGCAGTTAATTGCTGTTGCGCTCTGGTAATAGAGGCAGGACAAAATTCTTGACAGAATTGTAGTTTTTTTAATCACTAAAACTTGCATTCAATCATTTTAAATACATTCTAAACGTAATGATTCATTCTTTAACAAAAAGCTATTGATTCAATTAAACGATAATGTCATTAATTTACAAAAAGATAATTTCATTGGAAAAAAATAAACCAAAATTATTTGATTATTTACAACCAAAATACTAAAAAACAAGTAAACATAAGAATAATGCCTCCTCAATTGTTGCCTATTCCTTCGGGATATCTGATATGTGGTGGTCGGGCGCATCTCATTCTACATCCTCCTCAAGATATCTTTAAAGTATTCCACTGAGTCATCATCATGCAACCCCTCGTCTGCCATGCCGTAGAGGGTCATGATAGCCAATGTGCTAGGACGATCTCTAGTATGATTTTGGGCCAAATCAAGTTTTCCCAAATATCATGAACAAATCTCACAAAGTAAGCATCTAACTCGATCGGCCCTTTGAACTATACAGATCAAACACAGAGAACATGGTTCTCACATCATCGCTGTTATGGAACATCATTTGGGTAAACAGTGTAATTAATCTGGAACATCAATACTCAACACTGTCCACCCTTCATGTGTCACCATAGTTGAGACGATAATTAATTGGGTTTAATTGATCCTTCAAGCCAAACAGTGTAACATCAATGTATATTCTAAACGGATTAGGTTTTACCCTTTCTAATGCATTGTAACTAGCTTATTATTCATCTATATATACTAGATAAATGTCCATGGTTCTATGGTGTGGGTTACAAATGAACCAACACACACTAATTTATAGAAGGTTATAGGCATTAGGGATCACTGAAATTGTTGGTGCAATGTGAACCACATAAAAACTTGTATTTGATTATTTACGGATTGTCCTCCATCATCTTGTACTACAAATCGTTTCGAATATGAGGGTTTTTTCCTCTCGTTCGTAGTTGTCAAATATGTTTGTAGTAGTTCTCCATAGTATTGATATTAGATTATTTCTTTGATGTGTGTTTGTATCTATATGCTTGTGCTCATACACTTGGTGAATATATTTGATGATGATTATTTTGGTAATAGTAATGAGGTGAGATTTGTATATGTGTGTGTATATATTCTGCACTGTTTAAGTTGATTATGATTGATGTGAAGTTAACCCCCAGTGGTTTTGACCGCCTACTTGTTTGTATGAATGGGTAGACGGAGTGCAGGAGTAGTTTTGCTTGGTGAGTACTTGGATAGCGGAAGCTATCTTCGTTATCGGTTTTTGGAGTCTTAGAATAAGCTCAGATCTAGGATGTATGTTTTATGATTTTTCTAGATTGATTATGTTGAATTTATGTGATGAAGATTTTGCCCATTTTTCGGGTTTTGGAGATTTTATTCATGGATGTATGTTGTTCTTATGACATGTATACTTAGTGATGTATGACTTATATCCGCTGCGACTGTTGATGAATTTTATATATGCATGTTGTTTGAATCTTGATGCGAAGACGTAGCGTTTATTTCTTGAATATTTATATTATTCGCGTGTATTATCGCTTTAATAGAAATAGGGCGTTACACCCTGCCCTAAGTCTGTCACTCCTATCCTGAGCTGGTTTTGGCTGAGGCGGTCTCTGAGACGTATTCCTCCGAGGCATATCTGCACAATATTTCAAAAAGTAAAGTATCAATGACACATTTTCGCACGGACATTGTGTCATTTCTAACAATTCAACAACAACACTAATATTTCAACAGTGTCAATTCAATCTGTAAACTACCACATTGTAGTTAAACTAACTATAATCAACATTAACAAACATATTTCTAACTAATTTCATCATTAACAATCCAAAAAAAAATTCATTGAGACATTTTACCAAACACATAAAGTGCAATTTTCAAACAACTAAAAAATCTAACCTTTTCTAAACCCTAAACTACCACATTTCACTCTAAACAACATCTAAAATACTATTCCTAACTTAATTCATCACTAACAATCCTAAAAACTAGCATGAAAGTCATATTTGTAAAAACCTAAAATTGTTAAATTTCTTCAAAAAATCTAAAATTTCAACCAACAAAATGCAATGAAGTAGGATAATCATCACTTACTTGATATTGTGGGAGAAATTGGCTTTGAATGACGCAAGAATGGTGAAAATCGAGCTTGGAGGGGAAAAATTTGTATTTTGAGAAGTTGAAAAATGAAGGTTTGAGTTGCTGTGTTGCTGTTAAATGACTTAAGTCACGCTGCATGACTTAACTCACGCCGCGCTACTTAAGTCACGCAGTATCTACAACGTGCGTTAGTTAAATCACGCAGTATGACTTAACTAACGCAGTGACATTATAGTATTTTCAGCTGGGTGGAAGCGAAATGTGCTGGGGGAAGAGCAGAAATCTAAGAAGGCGAGATAGAAAAATTGTTGGGCGTGTAAGTTAGGGTGTGTTATAAGCTGAACTATGGTGCAAAATATAAAATCCAGGGTCTGCAAAAAGTAAAAAAAAGTGGGATATTTGGTCTAAATTTTTGAAATCCTCCCACCTATGTGGATCCGCCCCTGGTAGATATAAGGTTGCCTTGACCGCTGAGATGTAGGGAGTTAAACAGTAAAATAATAAGAGGCCGCGAGTCCAATTTCAAAGAAAAGTCATGATATAACATATTATAGAGGCTGATAGTTCGATCTCCTTCAAACATAAAACTAATAATTATTAACAATACTAACATTGTTTTTTATTTTTGGTGGTGACAATACTAACATTGTTAGTTTCAAAGAAAAAATCATTATATATGACGTAATATATGTGTTAATGTATCAACAACGTGACAAACAAGACTAGCGTAGGTTTATTAGTTAGTTTAAAATAAAAAAAAATTGGGGTAAATTTAATATCAACTAGACTCTAACCCGTGCGATGCACGGATTTTGTAGAGTTTCACATATAAATATCATATTGATTATGCATTTAATACTATGCTATAAAATGATTGCAAAAAACAAAAAAAAAATGCAAAAATTAGACCAATTTAAGCTATTAAATTTATTTTCTTACCAAATAATATTACCAGGTTGTGTTTCTGAAGCTCTTCTTTCTCAACTAAGACTAACCCTTCAAATCTTGGGGATCCAATATACAACAAACTCTCTCTAAAAGTTTTAATGTTGTTGCATGTTCAAACTCGAGACTTTGGTTAAGCCTATAAATACTTGTAAAGATTAGAGAAATGATATTTATACAATCATTTGATGACAACTTTTTGACAACTCTCTCTTTCATACTCATGTTATGTTTTTATTCTCTCTCTCCTCATTTTTCTCTCTCTATTATTTTTGACCAATAAAAATAGAGGAAAAAGAAGGTGTCATGATAATTGTTAAAAATGGTTGTTCAAATATGACTATTATAAAGATTATTGTCAAGAAGCCCAACCAAACAAGTCTTTAGCTAAAGCTACCTTTATTGATTTCCTTTATCATTTTGATTTTTCATGCCATCATATAGACGCTAATTCAATCTCACACACTATTCTATCTACTCTTAAGAATAGTTTATGAATCCACAAATGAGAAACTTAACTTCTTTCTCAATGCAGCCATCTGATAAAAATAAAATCATTATAAGAAATGAAAATTTGCCAACATATTATGCTGAGCTTGATTAATAAAAAAAAAGATCTTCGCGTTTATCAAATGACAAACAAACAACTAATCACGTAAAGGAACAATTCGTTGGCTAAACATCAAATTTGCATGACAAGAACAATACATATACTAATTATTTGTGGTATGTAAGTGGCAAATAAATGGTTTTGGACTTGGCCAAAAAAGTTGGAGTATATAGTCAAAGTGCTTATCGTGGTATAAACTGCAAACAATTATTCTTGAATGGATCATGTATAAACAATTAAACAGTCAAGAAGGTAGATTAAAAAACAACAAATATTGAATAATTATCTAATTATTTTTAAAAAAAGGTTATATTACATGTAATGAGATGGTTACAGCTAAAACTTAAGAGAAAAGTCAATTAAAGTAAATAAGAAGGCTATGCTTGGGAGTTCAAAGGGTAAGAGAGAATAGGGTTTTGAAGGTTGAGACATGAGAATAGTGAATAAGTTAGAGAAATATTTTTTAAAATTTGAGAGTGTTTTTGTTGATAATGATAGATAAACATTCATGTTTAATATGTTTTTAAAATTAAGAGTTTTAAACAACATAAATTTGATTTGGAGAGTTATTCGAACTCCCAAAACCATCTAAAATTCTTCTTCAATAAATTTTGAGTTTTTCCAAATTAAGAGGATTGTGTCATGGAAAAATACCTCTTTCTATTTCATCCTTCATAAGAAATAAAAAATAAAAAAAAGTCTTTCTATTTCATCCTTCATTTTCTTCAAAACTTTCCCCTCCCCTCCTAATCTCCCAAACATGCCATAAATGATAGCAAGGAGAGCTTGTGTCCTACAATATAGGGAATTAATATTCAAATGTTGGTTGAAAGATATAGTTATATTTAGTGTTTGAAAGTGATACTTTTCCCTCGCCTTTGGATGGAAACAGATTCAGTTGCAGTGGTCACTGCTTTCTACAAAGATTCTGGCATTCCCTGAAAAATGCACAGCAGATGGCATAATTGTATGACCTTTTGTAGGCAGATTGGTTGCACTTGCACTCATATTCTTAGAGAAGGAAACAGGGTCGCTAATGCTCTTTCTAAGAATGGGCAAGGTCTTCCTATGTTTTCTTCTCAGTGGTGGACTTCTACTCCATCGTTTATCTCTTCTTTTCTTTCTAGAGATAGTCTAGGCTTATCTTTCTCTCGCATCTCTATGGATTGATTTTGTATTTGGTTCAGGCCTCTCCTGACTTTTATACTTCATTTGCCTTCATCTAAAAAAACCAAGATTAATTCTTGTGGATAACATGTACAAAGAAAGTAAATACTAAACAGTACAATGACAGTTATTAATTAAGCTTTTTTTTTTTTTTACAATAATCATAATTTTTTCTTATATAATTATAACTTGTGCCACATCTCCTCAACCTTATGAGTTTGATAGCTTCACTCACCTATATTCTTTGTCTCACTCACCTATTAATAAATGTATAGGGAACACAATAGGACCATTGAAGTTTTGTTCGATATATAATATTATCATTCAATTATTTAATAACATATCATATTCTTATATTACTATTAATTTATTTAAAAGTCAAATTAAATTTTGAATAAATCTAACCACAAAATATTGGTATCAAACCAAATTTCAAAGTATATAAGAAATTATCTAAAAGTATCACCATATTTTTTTTAGATCTATAAAAAAACTAAAACAAAGATATCTTTATTATAGTTGAAAAACAATACATATATTCAAGTAGCAAATTATAACTAGACCTGCTTCAGATGTATAGCAATTTCGTCTTATTAGATCTAGCTGCTAATCATTTCTTCAACAAAAAAAAATAAAAAATACCCTTCCTCGTGAATGTGGAGGAAATATAAAATAAAAATCCACAGCTTTTTCAAATGGATAATTTGAATATCTTATTTGTCCAAAAAGACGACAAAAAAGGCTCCAATTTCAAATTTTTCAATTTCAAATTTTTTGTTTCTTTACCTTTATAAAACGTGTAAGAAAAAAAAAACGAAAAAACAGACACGTGGCAGAAGCAGAGCATGACTGTGACCCAACACAGAAATCAAGTTTAGAACCTTTCATTTTGTGAGAGAGAAGAAAGAAGCATATTTTGGTGAGATTCCACACGTGTCAACTCAATTTCAATTTTTCAAAATTAATTAATTAATAAAACATTAAATATTTTTCTTCTCTATTCTTCTTTCTCCACCTTACACTTAAAAACACACACAACAACAATTTCACTTTCACTTCAACAAACGCAAAAATCAAAAACCAAACAAAAAAAAAACCTAAGTATTTTCTCTCTTTATCCATTTTCTTCAATTATTTATCAATTTTTGTTCAATTATACAAAATTCTAAAGTTTATTATTATTTATTATTATTAATTACTTTTTCATTTTCTTTCTTCAACAGTATTGTGATATTTTTTTTGGGAATTTTTTTTTGTAGGTGAAAATGGCGAGTTCAGTTGAGAAGGAAGGTTCTGGTGCTGTCGGTGCAGCTGCAGGTGCACCAGAAGAGCCTGTTTCGTTGGAGCTACCTGCTCCATCTGGTTGGACCAAAAAGGTTATTCTAATTTCTGTTTGAATTTTCAATTTTAGGTTAATTGTTATTTCGTGTTGTTGTAATTTCTTGTTAACTCTTTGATTTTCGTGTTGGTTTTGTTTAATTTTCTGATTTGTGCTTGTAAGATGCTTTGATTTTGGTTTTCATAATTAGGGATTTGGTTTTCAATTTTCAAGCATTTTGTTGTTTTCTTGAATTTTGAACTGTTGAATGTGTGTGTTTCAAGATTCATGTCAAAGATTTAGGTATTTTGTTCTCTGAATTTGGGGAATTGTATAGTTTCTGGGTTTTGAGTTACCTGCTAGGGTTTTCAAGATTCTTACTGTGTCCCTATTTTTGTGACGGTATTTCTAAAATTTTGTGGGGTTTATGCTTACAATACTAGCAGAGTGTAGAAGATTCGCATAATTCAAATTGTTGTATAAAATTGTGTACAAAATTTTTGCTTGAAGTATACATTGTGGCTTACTCTTTGGGAATTTTTTACTTTTGTTTTGTAATTTTAAAAATTTTCCGAAATGGGTACATTGCAATTGAGCTTGATTGTTTTTGAGCTAGTTGTTTGTATCATTGATCTTTTTTTCACTTGGACTGTTAAACATGGAAACTTGTTTTAAGTATCACTTTTGTGCATTTCATAGGTCTGGGATTTACTATGGGATGGTAATGATTTCTTAGTGTTGTTGTTTTGTTGTGTTTATTTGTTTGTTCTAGGGATAATTTTAATTCTAATATGTGAAGAAATTGTCAAATAACCTTTTTTTTACAATGATAGATGGGGCTTATGGGGGTATAGTGTTTGTTTAAACGATAGGAAAACATGAATAACAAACACCTGTTTCCCCCAAAAATTGTAAAATGAACAGTTGCCAAAATTATAAACTCAAATATTTTCTTGTTTGAGATTCAATACTGTTTGCTGTTTAGTTGTTCTCTCTCTTTCTTTCTTTTTTCCGTTTAGTTTCTAAGGTGTTCAGATTGCTCTAAGACAGTGATCCAAGTCCGACTATTACATTTTTGCTTAGCACCAGTCTCAAGATATTAGATTGTGAAATCATTCAACAGACCATCCGTACTTGCTCAAGTATATTTTCTTTCCAACACCAGGCTTAGTGTTGGTTAGCAAATCCGACATTGACTAGAGCATGAGCCACATGGTATATTGAACCCAGTCAATCAGTCATGTAATTTATACCCTCATATAACTTAGTAGCGAGGAAATATACCACGTTTCTTACCATGTAAATGTGTAATAACTATCATAAGATTTTCTGTCATATTTGTAACCATTTATTATAATATTTTCTGATATTGTGCACTGGATAAACCCACTATGTAACAGCGTATTTTTAATACTTGAAGTAAATTGCATTGATTTTCCTGAGTTTTACAAACCCATGCAATCGCCAATGATTTTTTTTTTCTTTTTTCATTTTCCATGAAAAACATAACCCCTAACTAACCTGATGTGATCTTCAGTTCCCAATTTCCAAACAAACTCACTATTTTTTCTAGGTACATACGCCCTCTGGGTTATTGTATAATACATAACTAGAGGGGCATCTATATTGGCTTTGCATGAGAAGTATTGTTTCCTTATTTTCTTGAGACAAACAGTTGGTTGTCATACTGAATGATGTTGTCTATGTATTCTCTATTACTGCAGTTTTAGATTGGAAATGGTTTTGTATAGTCCATATGTGTCCATTTTTGTGTTTCTTGGTCATTATGAGCCATGGATACTTGTCTTCAGTGCTCACACCTCTCCCAGGTATAGCCTGAATGGAAGGATTAAAGAGGGATAGAAAAGCCTTCAGACTGAACAAGGTTAATTCGGTGCCCTGCTAGTTGCTACTCTCTTACTGAAGTTTAACAGTAAAAGTGCTAGCTTATAACTGCCTATGGTGTTTAACTAGGCACTAAAATGCTTAAAAACGTAACAACAAAATAATTTTTTGATTAAGAGAAGAGGAAGAAACATTTTTAATTGAGTATTCTCAAGGGTTTAATACACTGTTCTAATCATAAGACATAATTCTTGTTTTATCTTTTAACATCATGAGCACCAAAGTCTTATAAAAAATAACTTGGAACAAGATCTTGTATGTGTAACAGTTGTTGATTTGTTGCATGCTATTGCATGAGTATTAATAAATTATATTTCCTTTGCAGTTCTTTCCAAAAAAGTCAGGAACACCCAAGAAAAATGAGATTGTGTTCACTTCACCAACAGGAGAGGAGATCCGCACCAAAAGGCATCTGGAGAAGTACTTGAAAACTAACGGTGGCCCAAACATATCGGAATTTGATTGGGGCACTGGGGAGACTCCAAGAAGATCATCGAGAATTGTTGAGAAAGTCAAGGCAGCTCCTCCAGCAGAGCCAAAAAGTGAGCCCCCTAAGAAACGTAGCAGAAAGTCATCAGCTTCAAAGAAAGAAGCTTCTGAGGATGAAACAGAGGAGGCAAAAGATGTGGAAATGCAAGAAGCTGTTGAAACTAAGGATGGTAAGGATTTAGAGCCGGAAAAGGAAGTTGTTAACGAAAATGAAGATAAGAAGGGAGCAGAGGATGCAGATGTTAAAGAGTCCATTCAACCTGGAGAAACTACTGATATAGCAAATGATGAGGGGAAATCCAACACTGCTGATGGAGATTTGCAAGCATCAAAAGAGAATATTGATGACAAAGGAGCTGAGGGGTCTGGAGTTGTTCAGAATAAGGATGAAGAAAAGATTGGACAGCCAGCAGAGGAGACAAAGCAAGAAGAAAAGATTGGACAGCCAGCGGAGGAGACAAAGCAGGAAGAAAAGATTGAACAGCCAGCGGAGGAGACAAAACAAGAAGAAAAGATTGAACAGCCAGTGGTGGAGACGAAACAAGAAGAAAAGATCGGACAGCCAGTGGAGGAGACGAAGCAAGATGGTGGATCTGGGGAAGCAGAAAAATCTGAAGCTGCCCTTACTGCTCAGAAAACGGCTGAAGTGGAAGGCGAAAATAAAGAGGAAGATAACAGGATCACCCGCGAGGCTGGAGGAGAAACCAAGGAGAAAGACGCGACAAGAGTGCACGATGAAGCAAACTACAAGGTTCATGATATGAACAAGGCTGAATCAGAGGTGACTGTGAATGGAAGCTGAATTGTTGAGGTCAAAGCTCCTGAATGAATACAATAAACTCTTGGCTTCTGTCACTCTGACGCCTGTAGATCTATCTGAGGATAACTGTAGTTTTTGTTGTTAATGTCATTTATCTGATTGTTCATTGAAATGACTATATACAATCATAGAGTAGCCCTATAATGTACCATCCATCTATGTTGTGAAGAGACATATAGCTTCTAGTTCCCCATGTAACATTGTGTTGTAAGATCCCTGTAATGTGATATGAACCTATAATCACGTGAGACCTTGATCCTAAATATGTGTTTACTCCAATTCAAGTATGTGTTTGGTAAATAAAAAATTCACAGTGACGACTTGCAGTGAGTTAAAGGTGAAGTCCTTTGCAGCGTTTTTTTTTTCTCTTTCTGAAGCCATGTCCTTTGCAGTGTTATCCAACGTCATGCCCCAAGTCTCATTTATTTGGAGCCTTTTTGCATACGTTTTATTTCATTTCATATTTAATTAACCAATGATGATAATAATTTTAACCGTTAGCCTTGAATATGGCTATGGCCTTTGCCGTGACACTTTTTAATGGCTAAAGTTTGGGTGTTGACATGGTCTGCAGTTAATTATCCCTCAGTAGCTTCAAGTGAACAACAATTGCATGCAATCAAATATTCAATGACATTAGAATTAAAATTACAATTTTGTGCAAGACAATTTACATCCAAGCTCAAACTTCATTCATGATCCGTGAATAATGAGCTTGTTAGTCTTTCCTAAATAAAGCTGTGATGGGACTGCCCCAAGACACCAAAATTTGGTGAGCCAGAAGAGAAAATTAATGGAATTCTCTATATCTAAGATGAAATAAAATTTCTTGTAGCTTCTTCACTCAATGTTCAAATCCCTTTAAGTTTACCAACCAGCCCTGTCAAGGAGGTCCACTTCTCAATTGCAGAGGCTGAAGACACAAAGGCAATTTTGGACGACTCCACATCATTCTGAGCAACTGCCAAAAGCATCAATATTAAGAGTTAGTGTGTATGCTTGAAGAAATCTCAGAGCTATATTTTGAGGAAGACATTACATATCTATATCCCTAGCCTATTTTATTGGCAAATGCTACTATGCACAAATGTGTGCGCGAGCACACACTTAAGAAAGTTTATGAGGATAATATATTTGCAAGGTTACATATAGACTATTTTTTATTGTGTTTGGATTTCATTTTAAAACGGTTTAAAAATACGTTTGAGTCAATTCAACATCTTCTGTTGAGCATTTTGACAAATGTGATTTTAAATAAACTTGGTAGTTGATATGTATAATTGATTTAGTTGAAATTGAGTTTCAAATGAAATTATTATTTTGTATATTTTTTATAAACAAGAGAAGGTCTAAAATTGAAATCCAGACACACTTGATTTTCCAGGTGTTAACCATCTATATCAAGAGAATGCCTAACATTGAACAAGATGTCTGAATATGAACATATTCTCTGCGTTGTATGAAGTTTAATTCCTAATTGAATGAAACACACCTGATGAAACCAATGAAGCAAGTGAAGAATTGAATGTGTCCACCTCAGACTTCTCTTCAGGACTGGAACTCAGCTGTTAAGAAGCAGACCAAATAGAGATTAAAGAGTGTGTTTCAAGTTTCAACGACGATGGTATCTCAGGCATGAGTTTTGGATTTGAATTTTCCACTTGAAAATGATACTAAAGGCACCAGTTTCCTCCATTTTGAAATTCAGACTCTAATGCTACTATAAGAGCATTTATGTATCAGGGTCAAAATTTAGTGCCAATTATTGCTATTGACTAAGAGATTATATACTGATGTTATTATCCATATTATTGCAAAGAAATTAATAACAGACAACTTTCTTTTTTGTCTAACTTTTGATATGAAATTATTATTTAAGATTTCATAACAAAAGGGTTCACAGTGAATGCATTTAAGTGCATGTTTGAATTGACATGAGTTCCATAGAACCGCGGTGTCACTGTGATTCCTTCAAACTCACTCTGATTCCAAACATACACAATGAAACTAGATATACCTTATTCAAAGCTATATTGGCTTTTTGCACCCAATCAGCATCCTTGCCTTTCCCTAATACAGAACCAGCTGAAGTTAGATCATTTTTTTCAATTGCTTGACCAACTTCACTCAATTTGTACACCAAGTCTTGAAGATACCCTGCAATTATTTTCCCTTCATTAGTACAAAAAAGGGAAAAAACTGTCCCTGCTGAAGTTGAGAACTCAGCAAAAAAACTGGTGTTTTGAGTTTTTTCATGAAGGAACTTGAGCAAACAATAACATGAACTAGGAAATAGAACTTCATGAGAGGAAAACCAAAAAAATGAATTCTATATCTCATTATGAGATTACCATTGTTGGGAGAAGAAAAGTGAACTCAATGTGACCAAATCAAACAATAACTATATCACTTTATTCCCGCACACAAGTAACTAGTGCCTTTAAGATGCAGTGAATAAACAACTTTATTTTGAAATATAAGGCTATACTCAATTCCTTATGGTAAATAAAGGATAATGTGAAATATATCAGCTCAGCATGATGGATTGAATTATTGTTCAAGAGCTATCTCTAAACTCGTTGATGATCTGATCTAACTGAAGCAAGCAGTTCAATTAATATATGTAAAATAATCACATAATTGAATACATCAAAGAATGTACTTTTAATGCCGTGTTGGTATAATAAAAAAGTTTTAAACTTGGCATCCAGAGTTGTTGTCATGCAAGTGTAGCAAGCACAGCATATAATATAATTAAGGGAAATGTTAACCGGTGCCCCTGGCCCCGGGGCACTGGTTAAGGATACTAAAAGAAGAAGTTATATATAGTAGTTTATTCCATTGAAAATCGTGTAATCAATCCATAAAAAATCAAAAAAGTTTCCTTTTTAATCTATAACTTCCTTTTTTGGTATTCTTAACCAGTGTCCTGGGGCACCGGTGCGGTTAGCATGACCCTATAATTAATAGTAAACGAGACACCAATACAAAATGAGATGATACTAATATTCATTGCAGTAATAGTATTGCGTTAAAATGATTCAAGGGCCACCTACCTATCCATGCATCAAGCCCAAAGAGTGTTGGGCGTGAAGGGGGTTGGGAAAAACCCAAGTCCCCCATCATGGATGGGATTATTGTTCAAGAAAGTTTTAAACTTAGCATCCAAAGTTGTTGTCATCAAAGTGTAGCAAGCACATCATATAATATAGTAAATAGTAAATAGTAAATGAGAGCCAGGAAAACTAAACTTATTGCAGTAATAGTCTGAGCTAGGAAAACTAAACTTATTGCAGTAATAGTCTTGCATTAAAACTAAACTTATTGCAGTAATAGTCTTGCATTAAAACTAAACTTAAACAATATCTAGGAAAAATTCAATTGAACAAACCAATATTTGCACTTTATGAGACCTTTTTATTTTTATCAGAAACCCTCATGAATTAAGCTCAATTAGACCCTCAAATTTATATGTATTATGGTGAATAAAATCATTCAATTTAAGGAATTAACATAAAAAATATATTTCATATCAAATAATGCAGATTACCTGTTTCTTTGGTGGAGGAACTAATGACACCTTGTTTCTCAAGTCTCTTCTTTCTATCTTTCTTTACTTTTTCCAAAAGTTCAACATCATCATCTGCTTCAAGTATTGCAGCATTAACATCAAACAAATCCTTACCACTCAAAGAAAGGACCAAACTGGTCACAAAACCTATAGATATGTCTCTTTTGGTCATACTTAGTGCTGGTTGATTAACTACTTTGCAAGGAGTTAATTGTCTTTTCACATTGCATTTGATAGGGTTGTAAGCATATGTTGGTGTTACTAATGAAGATTGTGATGAAGATGCTAGATGGAAGGAGTTTGCTGTTGAGAGGAAATTTGATGCCATGTCTTCTTTTTTTCTCTCTCTCTCTCTTGTTTTGTTTATTTTTTGGCGCATGAAAATTTAGAAGACATGGAACATTTGGAGGATAAGGTTCTTGTTGGATTCTGTTATCTCATCCAGTCAATTTTTAGATCGCAAAGGGTATTTTAGTCATTGAAAATTGACCAACATGGTGGCACAGTTTCTTCCAGATTCCAATTGAGTTAAAGGTTGCACATTTTTTATGGTACAAGGCATGTTGCATTTTTATCCCTGGGCCATCTAATAAAGACTTTTGTTCATCGGTATTAATCTAATATTCACTCACTCCCTTCCAAAATGAATAATTTAGTTGATAGTTTCACATATTTATAAGAGAAAGTTGGGTTAATAAAAGTTGATTTATATAATAAACTAGGCTCTTCACACGCTACCTATATGATGGCGCCATCTCCCGTACGCGGGTTGCATGGGTCTCGCACGGTACATGATGTTTGTAGAATCAATGGTAGCCATAGGATTTAATATAAATTAATGAGTGGTTCTGATTGAAAGCTAATGTTATCCGTTAAGTTTTATATTGTGGGCCCTGTTTTTTATATTATATACGATTGGTTACTAATAAAAACTATAATTTCTAATAACAATACAATGAAGGGTGTTTTAGGAAATGTTGCAAAAACATTTACAATCCTTCTCAACATGGACCATGGTGAGTTTACTCAAATTAACAGCCAAAATCATCTCTTCCCTTTCTCACAGATATTGAATCTCTACCCCTTAATGTTACTTTGTCCAAACTTTCAAAATTAACATCACCATCACCATCACCCTCTAAATCCAAACTATTCTCCTTCTTCAATCTCGTTCTTCTCCATCATGTTCCATTTGAGATTGTTTCAAATCTGAGTTTTTTCCTTTCTGCGTTTCTTTAGATAAGAGTTTTTTCCCATTAAAATATAATTGAAATATAATCATGTTTTGCTATGAGTCCAATTAAATCCTATAAATTGTATAAAACAGTAGACAATTAATTTTATTTTAAACAATTGTAGAATTAAATTCTAAATATCACACATATAATTATAAACATTTAATAGGGTTAGTTTGGTTTTTGGTCCTTGCATTTTTTTTTAAAAAAGGCCCTTGCAAAATTCTCTGTCCTTTAAGAAATTCCTTGGCACCACTTTAGAGCTTATTTAGCATGTTTGGTCCAGATGACAGTTGCTGACTGTGCAACTTTTGTCACGTGGCCCTGACGTGCCAATCCAAATAAAGATTTCAGTTTCTTAAACGATAGTTTGTCGAAATAACTTATACCAAATCTTTCAATTTTTGAAATTTAAAGTCCTGCTTCGTTTGTAATTCAATTTGGCCCATGAGTGTCATGGGCTTAAGAATGTGACGCCACATGGCACATCAAAAGACCAAACTAATTGAGTGTCGTATGGCCTAATAGTGTCACGCCACATGACATGGTAAAAGACGGTTGTTTGAAGTTGGTTTTTATTTTATCTTCTATATTATATATAAATAAAATAGGCTTAAAATACATAAGTTTAGACTGATTTTTTCATTACCTATTTTACCCTTTAATAATACTATTTTAAATTTTAATTAAAAAATAAATCTCATTAAAATAGAAAATATCCCACTACAATAGGAACAATATCATATATGAAGGGGATTGCGATTTTGGGTTGAATTTTTTATAATTCTAATTATACCATTAAACAAACTTTTCTATTAATATTATATTGTTAGTGATATTAAAAATGATAAGGATTTATATTATATTTATTAAATTGTCAAAAAAATAAATTATATTTGTTAAATTATCGTTGTTATTGAAAAATATAAATGTGATTTTTTAGGTTTTTAACAATTTGAAAGTCATAAATATTTATACTTTTTTTAAGGAAATATTTATACTTATAATTTTAAACAAAATTACAATTTCATATAAAATACCCTTTCACAATTTCATATAAAAAGAGTGGAAAGACATCGTTTACAATAACAAAAATAGTAAAAATGAAATAATTCTTCATAAATCTATACTATATATAAAGAAAGCTATATCTCTTTCAGTTCTTTTGGGCTAGTTTTTCTTTCCAAAAATGCCCTCAATATTCAATACAAATAACACATGTAACAAATAGATAAGAATAAATTTAAATATTAAAATAAAAGTGTAACAAACTACATAAGTGTATCTATACATACTTTTTTCAATAACTTTTTCTATAATAAAGATTATTCCCTTAAACAACTTTTTCTAAAATAAAGATTGTTGTCGGTGTCATTAAAAAAAAGAATTTAGATAATATTTTTTTGTTATATCGTTGGTTTCATTGAAATCGATAATTATGGTTAGTTTGATTTGTTATAATTTGAAAGCAACAAAAAAATATTTTTACTTTTAATCAAAATAAAAATTTCATAAAAAAACATCGTTCATAATTTTCAAAGTTAGCGCAATAAAAAGAACGGAAAAACGGGTACGTAAGTGCCCATCTTTTCACTAGTAATCAATCAATACTTTGTGTGTATGTATAAAGTAAGGCTTTTTATGTCACATGTCCCTTCCACATTCATTCTCAATATTTTTATTATTTTTTCTATTTTTTAAAACCAATTTGACATAAATATCCCATTAGAATAGTTTATTTTTTATTTATTTATTTTTTCGTATTCAATATTTTTGTCATTTTCTCATTCGTTTTGAATATTTTTTATTTTTTAATAATATTTATTTTAATTTGATATAAATATACCAATGTACAATTTTTTTAAAATGTTTTTATAGTATTATGTTTTTTATTTAAATAAATTTATTATTTTTTGAATTTTTTAAATATTTTTATTTTTATTTTTTATGTAGCATATATATCTCAACAAACTAAATATATTATATATTTTTCATTAGTTTTTGTTATATCTTATCATTTAAAATCCAATTTTTATAATTGCTTAAATTATATGTTACTTCTTTTTATTTATCTTTTAGTATCATACTCCAATTCAAACTTTAACTATAAATCTAGGTTCCTTTTGTTATTTTTCCATTTTTTTATATTTTAATGTCAATGTATAATATATGCAAGGAGAACCTCGGATACCACCAAAGAAAAAACTACATATATGATACATTTTTCCTTTCTTTTAACGGTTTTTGTTATATTTTATCTTTAAAACCTAATTTTTTAAATTGCTTAAATTATTTGCTATTTTTTTATCTTTTAGCATCATATGTCAATTCAAATTTTAACTACTCGCGTATTTTTAGGACTATAAAATTAAGATTTAAGGGATATTTGTTAAACAACTACTCACATAATTTTAGTACAAGTAGAATTACACCTTTGAAATCAACCTTTCTCGTTCTCCAGGTTTGACAAATATCACTACTATAAAAAAATTTCATACACTTTTTCATATACTATTGATTTTTTAATTTTTTTTGCAGAAACTTTATTAACATTATTCACACTCTAAATATAAAATATGGAGACTCAAGGTTAGGATCATTAGAATTTGAAGAATGCCGAATTTAAAAGAGATCACATATATTTAATCAATGTGATTTTTATGGATGATAGAGCATGCATCAAAATTTCTTCTTCATGAACTTTTACTAACATGATTTCACATTAACTTAATTATTTTTCTATGCTAATATCTATTTAATTTTGTTGTCAGTGATATTATAGGGGATCAAAATTCAATGCACTGTGTGAAGCGGCAATGTTATAAAATATGTTATTATAAAAAATAATATCAATCTTTGTTGATTGATGTAATATGTTATGAGATAAAAAGTATCTTAACATCTAATATCAGCCATAAATTTAAACCAACTTCCAATGAATATATAATATTTTATAAAACTATAATTATTGCGAAGCCGTATATTTTTTTAAGGAGTTAATTTATATGTCTTTTGTCTATTCATTCGTTATACTTTATTTTAGGTAACCATGATATAGGTTCACAAATTCCACCATCATTAGAGATGACTAATCTCCATCAGGAATTAGTGGGGCACAGGAGGTGGTTCTTCTCTTTCGATCGATTATTTTCCTCATACGCATGAGCCACGAAACAAACCCATGACAACATGTTTAAAGAGATCCAAAACTCTTACCACTTGGACTAATTCATTATTGATTTTGTTACACATTTTATTCCTGCATTGGGCATTAATCTCAACATTTATATTTATTTTTAAAATATTATTATAATTGTAAATTTAAATAAATTCAATTTAATATACTTACACGTGTCTACGTGCACACAAACTTATACTCTGGGGTAACTTCGGGACTCTAAACTAGTTAATTAATTAATTAACTTTATTACTTTTTTTTTTATATTAAAAAGAAGAATGAAAAACAAAAAAAATCAAACTTTAAGAAATTCATCTTCTTCGCCCGCACTCTGCAAATGGGTTCTACAACCCGGACTGCGACCCGACTTGATCTTTACTTACATGCAAGATTTTACTCAGATTTTTAGGATATAAGATCATTAGACAACAATTAAGAGAAACCCTCAATCAATTTCAAGAAAAAACACATAAATTATTGATGGGATATAAAGCTTGGGGAACTAACTTTCATTGTGAACGGGGCATCTTCCTATTTCATTCTCTCCTTTCCCAATAAAATCCAAACAAAGGGTTCACTAAATTAGATTGGAATTCGTTCCACTTCTTCCCTTTCACAATTTCATTCGGTTTAAATTTTTTGAGAAGAAAGTAGTAAATGATGAATTACATCTAATTGTGTTGTCCATCAACGTTATTGGGTTCCCAAATTTGAGATTCATTGTATCTTCAAATCTTTGGGATGAATTTGTGTGTTTTTTTTCCTTTTCTTCTGTCTGGGTTCATATGAACATGACGATGAAGTTATTAACAAGAAGGATTTTGCATAATATAATAGATCTAGAGTGAAAAGCCCGAGTCTCAAAAACAAGATATGACTTTTTGTTATGAAAATCCCAAACTGACCTTATAATTTGGAAAGGACAGATAATTATTACTAAAATACATTTTACCCACTCCAGTAGGTAACATGAAGTACAAAACTCGTGACTCCAGGTAATTAAACATCTCGTACGGCACGTGACCACACATAAGATGGAAACTTCCCTCCAAATTAACTTGTGTCACTCTTTTATGCACACCCGAGCATTAATGGAAACCACCTTCCTCCACCCACTTCTCAGTTAGAGGGATCTTGCCAAATGGGAATCAATGACTTAGTAACACAATCTTTCAAGGAATTGGTAGAATGTCATTAACATACAAAGAATCACAAACAAATGACTCAATGATGCATAACTACAAGATACAACTATGACCAATGGGTGCGGATAATATAATATATGAGCCCACCTTATTGGATAAATATGATATATGTGCTTTCTCTATATTCGTGTGTGATATTATTTAAGATGATAATACACATATTTTGAAGTATCCACGAGTATTCTACATATCCATCGATAACATTTTAAGAAAATGTTTTTTCTTAAAAAGAAAAATTAGAAACACCTAAAATTTTACAACAAAAGTTCAACATATTCATTTTCTTCATTTTACCAAAATATAATAAAATTCAGACATTACAATAACAATATTCATACATTTCACTTCTAGCAAAAAATTGGAAGGTAATCACATTTAACAAAAATAAAGTTCGTTGATTAAAAAAAAGGCTTAATAGCAGTTTTAGCCCCCTAACTTTTCCAAAGTTGCGATTTTGACCCCCTAAAAAAAACTACAAAACCGCCCCCTAAGTTTTGCACATGTGGCAGTTTTTGCCCCAAGGCCAATTTTGACTCGGTCTACGCTGACGTGACACCCTAAGTGAGGTGCCACGTGTTATTTTATTTATTATTTTTTTGCCTTGGGGGACAAAACTGCTACAGTTGCAAAACTTAAGGGACAGTTTTGTAGTTTTTTTCTTAGGGGGTCAAAATCGCAACTTCATAAAAGTTATGGGGCGAAAGCTGCTATTAAGCCTAAAAAAACATATATAAAGGATAATATTAGTGGTTTGTTTTAGAGGAGAATTGAAGCTTCACATAAAAATAGTGTATAATATTAGGTTTTCTTATTGAAGTTGAAAGGATGGTAAAATTACATATGTAATTTAATTAGTTTAATAGCGGATACAAATATATGTGGATGCAGATACCAACAAATCTGCATCCGCATGCATTTATTAAATAACAAATAGTTATAATGTGAGAGTTAACTTAAAATCAGGTTCTGGAGAAATCGTGCCACGATAGAGAAGCAACGTGCCACGATTGTTGAACAAGATCCTGAAGCAAGTCATTGGAAAATTCGTGCCACGATGGAATCGTAACGTGGCACGATGGGACGCTGAAGGAAATAACATAAACGTATTTTCAGTGAAGATTTATTCCATATTTTAAGGGTTACTTTTACTATAAATATAAGCCTTGTATCAGATGAAAAAGTGTGTAGAAAAACAGGGTTTAGAAGCCAACAAACAAACTAGGGTTTATAGAGAATTCTCTTGACAACAAACACTAGGGTTGAGATTGTTTTGATTCACCTTGAACAAGACACTGTTAGGATTGGTCACAGGAAGAGATTGGGACTTGGGTAGAATTAGGTTTGAAGACTGATTCTTCTAGCCCTCGATATCTCTTTGTAAAGAAACTCATATCATTATAGTGGAACAGAGAGCTGCTCTCTGCCTCCAGAGTAGGTCATCATTAGACCGAACTGGGTAAACAGATTCTTGTGTTCTCCTTCTTCCTTTATCTCTTGCTGTTTATTTTTGCTTGAATTAAATTGTCACCTACTTGATTTGATTGCTTGGTTTTAATTTGCTCCACGCATCAAGTTTTTTATTGGCGTGGTTTTCACTACGAATTCACAACATATAATATTTGTTAAATTTATTCATGGATAATCATTAAGGTATATGTCCCATGTTCGTGGTGGACATTATCCACGTTTATGGATTTTTTTTTTGTCATTCATATTTCTAATACATTATTTGGGTTCCTAAAACTCAATTGTTTATTCTAAAAAAAAAAAAGTATAGTTTCACTCATCTACTCGAAAATTGAAATTATGTTCATTTCAAAACATTTTTTTTATATAAAGTGACGCTCGTTTTGAAATGGAGAAAGTGTTATTTTCTTCTCCATCTACTTGCATCTATAAGGATGGAATATTTTAATTTCAATCTTCATTACCAATAAACCGTTTGAGTTCCTAAAACAACATTGTTTGGATATATTCTCAAGAAGAATATGCCCTTTTCTTTTTTAGAACTCAATTGTTTGGATATATTCAAAAGAAAAATATGGTCTCACTTGTCCACTCAAATATGTTGTAGATACATCTTTTAATTGCATTGGAAATTGAAAATCACGTTCATTTTAAAACAATTTTTTTTTGTTAAAGTTCACTTATTTGAAACAGAGATAATATTATTTTCTTCTCTAACTCTATATTTATAAAAGGATGAGTTATTTTAATTTCAATCTTCATTTTCAATACAATTTTTGGGTTCCTACACCTCAATTTCTTGAGTATATTCTCAAGAATATTTTTTCACTAATCCGCTCAAATGTGTTGTGGAGATGTCATTTAAGTGCATTGGAAATTAAAAATGACATTCATTTTAGAATAATTTTTTCTTAAAATGACACTTATTTTAAAACGGAAGGAACACTATTTTCTTCTCTGTAACTTTATATTATAAGGATGAGTTATTGTAATTTCAATACTCTTTTTCTATACATATTTTGGGTTCCTAAAACTCAATCGTTTGGATATATTCTCAATAATAATATGGTTTCACCCATGCACTTAAATATTTTGTAGGCACGTCTTTTAATTTCATTGATAATTGAAATGGCGTTCATTTCAAAATAATGCTATGTTAAAGTGACACTCATTTTAAAATAGAGAAATTATTATTTTATCATCCACCTCTATATTTTTAAGGATGGATTATGTCAATTTCAATCTTCGTTCCCAATACACCTTTTGGGTTCATAAAACTCAATTGTTTGGATATATTCTCAAAAAGAATATGCCTTGTGTGTTCATGAAACTCGGCTGTTTGGATATATTCCCAAGAAAAATATGGTTTCACTAATCAACTTAAATGTGTTGTAGGGAGTATTTTAATTGCATTGTAAATTACATATGATGTTATGTTTGAAAACTTTTTTCCTTTTAATTAAATCGACACATATTATACAGCGGAGAGAATATTATTATCTTTTCTACCTCTCTATATTTATTTATAAGGATGAGTTGTTTTAATTTCAATCTTCATTCCCAATACACCTCATAAAACTTCGTTGTTTGAATATATTCTCAAAAAAGAATATGCCTTTTGTGTTTGTTTAGATATATTCTCAAGCAAAATATGGTTTCATTGATCAACTTAAATGTGTTGTGGATAGTCTTTTAAGTGCATTGTAAATTAAAAATAATGCGTATTTTGAAACATTTTTTTGATAAAGTGAAACTTATTTTAAAACATATAGAATATTATTATCTTCTATCCCTCTATATATTTATAAGGATGAGATCTCTTAATTCCAATCTTCATTCCAATAAACATTTTGGAAATTGAAAATGACATTCATTTTAAAATAATCTTTTTGTTAGTGACATTCATTTTAAAAAGAAAGGAGTATTATTTTCTTCTTTGTCACTTTATATTAATAAAGATGGGTTATTTTAAATTCAATTTTCTTTGCAATATATATTTTTTTGGTTCTTGAAACTCAACTGTTTGGTTATATTCCCAAGAATATGGTTTCACTCGTCCACTCAAATGTTTTATAGAGACGTCATTTAATTTCATTGAAAATTGAAATGGTGTTCATTTTGATTTTTTTTTGCAACACCATAAACCCCAATAAAAATATAATATAAAATTCATTAATTTGTAAAGAGATTCACGATGATTTCAAAATAGAGTGTACAAATTTCTTTTTAAAAATAGGCTTAGTACTTGACATCCGCACTTACACAAAATAGTTACCAGAGAATACTATTTAAATATAAAATTAAACACCAAACTAAAAGACATGATTATAACTGGTCTAAAGGATGAGTAGTGAAAAAAAAATACATAGCAATTACCTAGATATTGAAATAAATAAACATTAAAAAAAAAAATTGTTACAAAGGCTAACAAAAACAAGAAAACAACAAGAAAAAGGGAAGCAAACATGGAGCTAAGCTCTCAAATAAACATTACAAATTGAGCATGCATAATATATATTAATTATCAGCAGGTTCTAGTTTAACTTTTACCCCACTTAGAGGAGGAGCAGGGGCACTCATATTTGGATTATCGTAACTAACGGAAGGAGCATGTGACTGATCAATAGAAGCAATGACAGGAACAAGAGTAGTTGTTCCATCATCGAGCTTTTGAATCTGGAGATCTGGTCTCTTTCGAATCCTTGACAAGTATCTCTTTCTTCTCTCTTTTTCACTTTCAGTCTTGTAGTGGCTTGATACATGAGCAGCGAATTTCTGTGATGTTGCTATTACTTTGTTGCACTCTGAACACGTGTACGGTCCATGTTTATTGTGCGGTAGACTGTGGATTCTACCATCATCAAGAATATCCTCTTTTTTCCTCTTCATGTTGGTACTATTTGAAGCCCGGACTTCATCACCATTAGTAGCAACAATATTGTTTGCCTCAGATGGAGGGTGTTGTGAATTTGATGACGAGCCTCCAAGGAGACTAGGATGAGCATAAACAGAAGAAGTATTCAACATCATCTTGTTGTTGTTGATGACATCATTCATATTATTATTATCAGATGATGGTGGTGAGGCATGTAGATTTCCAAACTGTGTTTCAAGCATATGTATTGATTTGATGATGCCTGGAGCATGACTGCCGAAATTGTTACTATCGGCTGATGATGTGGTTGTGTTGTAGCCATACAACCATTTCATCAACCTATCAGAATTCATGGTGGTTGATTCAGGGGAGGAGGAGGAGGAGGAAGATGAGAGGATGCAATGTTTTTAGGGAAGATGAGAGGAGGAGGAGGAGGTATTTCTTCAACCTCAATTTATAGAATTTAATTATTCATTTTCATGTTTTTTCCATATATTACTTAATTATTAAAATATACTAATATATTTCATAAAATAATTAATATGATGATTTACTTTGAATTTTTTAAATTTTATACTATATTTACAAAAAATCAAGTCAAATCAAAATTATATAATCAATATTATATCAATAAAGTTAAGTCAAATGTTTTTGGTCATGTTCTTGGACCAAATACATTTGAATTCTTTAATATATTTTTCCTTAAATTTTGTTACTAAAGGAGTAACAATTTAATTTGTATAAAATATCAACAGAATATTATCATATTATTTAAAAAGTATCTATATGGATAAGGGTGGGAATAGTTCGAGCCGCTCGTTAGGAGCCTATGGCCCGACCTACTGAAAGCCCAGTCCAGACTAACTCGTTTAATAAATAGGTCAAGCCTTTTTAAAAAGCCTATTAATTTAAATGGGTTAGGCTTAGGCTTATAAAAAAGTCTATCTAGCCAGCTCGTATATGAGTATATTATGTTTTTCCACATTTATTATTTATATAGTAATACAAAAAAAAAAATAACAATTCCTTCAAATTCTCATATTAAGTTGGTGATTTTTTTGTCAGATTGAAGATTTTATGCATTTTTATCCTGCTTAAGTGCTGATTTAGTTTTCAGTTTCTTATTGTTTGAAAGCTTGTTAAGTTATCATTAAATACTCATATTGTTATTTGATTTGTGTGAACTTTTGAGGCTTGGTACTAATATGCCTAAGGTTAATTATGGTTATTAGATTAAGTTTGAAATCATTCTTGTTATCAGACATGATTATACTTGAGTTTCTATTCATCTATAAATTTTACGATTGTGTTTTATTGGTTTAATGTGTATCAAATTAATGTTTATCTCTACATTAAGTACGTTGCACAAATTGAAAAGAAAGAAAAATGGATGAATGGACTCTATTTGAAATTTGTAATATAAACTAGGCTTTTAGACAGGCTAATAGGTCAGGCCAGACTTTTAAAAAGGTCGGGCCAAGCTTAAAATAAAGTCTTTGACAGGTAAAAGGCCAAGGTTTAGGCCTTAGTTTTTTCAACTAGGTCAGGCTTATTTAATCAAAGCCTGGCTCGGCCCGGCTCATTCCCACCCCTATATATGAATGATGATGTGTTTATTTTAGCGAAAAACAAGTATTCAAAGTATCGTATTCATGGAAACTTGTGCAACGGCAGAGTTGTTCAACAATTAAAACAATTTTGAGTGCAGAAATTAAGTGTGTTTAAACATGTATTTTAATATATATATATATATATATA
>Ga0315915_1000982_pt1 | contig 32870 bp, 10 predicted proteins | sample MpolbnodulesMG_FD_207738 | JGI IMG/M metagenome (GOLD analysis project Ga0315915, IMG submission 207738) | Medicago polymorpha root nodule microbial communities from Los Angeles, California, United States - branched nodules | ecosystem: Host-associated > Plants > Roots > Nodule | place: USA... | reverse complement strand
CTTGTTTGTCATCCTTTGTTGTGTACAACTAAGCCATTTAGTGGTAGCAAGTATGGTGAAGATGGATAGGCCAACATTTCCTCTACTATAGGAGTTTTGTCTTTGTCCTCAAACGTATGTATTAGAACCTAAAACTCTATCTCCAAGATTCCCCTCAACTTTAATATCATGTTAATCACATGCTAATTTCTTGTATATACAATATTATAATTACTTATCACATGCTAATTTCTTATATATTATGTTTAATCACTTCTTTTAAAAAAAATAATTGTCGGTGTATAGGTGTCAATGCCAATGTTTCATAGGGCTTCATGTACATTGTCTTTGTCTAACATGATAACTGTTTTTTAATCATATCCACTGTACAGAAACTAGTCTAGTATTTTTTGTTTAACAATTGGTCAGCCGTAATGAAAGGTCATTTTGAAGCAAAATCAATAATGGAAAATAGTGTATAAAAACCATTTGTTTGAATATATATATTGCAAAGAAAAATAATCTTTGGGAGTTTACTACTGGACTAGCTAAAGAACTCTACTTTGATCTCATTTACTTAGGGACATGGATTTGATTAGCGTAGGGCATGGTTTGAACTTTGAACCACAAGCACAAAGACAAGCCTTTTTGAGGTGCTGGCAATTGTCATCAAGTTTTTGTTGTCATATTGAAGAATGTCTCATGTTTAATCACGAGTTGGGGTCAGCCACATGATTTTCCAATTGTTACTGAAAGTATTCAAACCAACTTATAATTACATGGCACATGATCTTGAACATGTTTTCCAGAAAATGACACTTATAAACTGTGATAAAAACAAACATCAGGCAGACTGTAACAACTACATTTATGGTAGATCTCTGAAAATTTATATCCATGTGTGTAATAAATGATGTAATCCTTAATATCAGAGTTTAGACACCAGCCAAGTAAAATATATAACTTAGATTATCTTTTCTTCAGAGTTGTTAAATGACGACCAGAATGGATAGCTGACATGCAATTTGTGAAGGGATGTCCAGAGGATTTTTTGAGAACTGCTACAGGCGATTTGTGAAGGCATACCAACCATGGTGGCGCCATTGCGGCGCAATGGCGTGTTTTTTACGACTTATTATTGACATTTTGCCATATTCCACCCATTGACAACACTTATACTACTAATGATTTTTCTTATCTTTTGCATTTGCAGTAAGCATCATCATATGGGGATGATGGAAGGCCAGATCTCTTCTTTATAAACACGATGTTGCAGCCTATGCACCACCATAGTGGACCTCCCTTCACAAATTGAATCCACCATGCCATTCTGCCATGGTGTGCTACGGCCTTTATTTAAACAACAAATTTGCAGCTAAAATAATTCACAATCAATTGATAATGCTGCAATCAATCTAGGATAAGAATTCCATTAGCAATCTTTTGAGAGGCTATCAGATAGTAAAGGGTTGAATCAAGTTATAAACATCCACCTGCCATGTAAAATATTGTGATACATATAATCCATGGTAGACAAAGATAAACATAATTAAAATATAAAAAGATAGACATAACAAAAAGTATAATCTGGATCCAAATTCCCTTTTTTTCACCATCTCATTGGTAGTTAAAGCTACAAGATCTATAGACTTTGATGCTTGCAAAGATAAACAGTAGCTGGTGGTACTAATGACTACACAAATTTATACTTCTAGTAAGGTGAATTGCAATCAGAATGTTAATATTTCCCATAGGCAAAAGTAGGTTTCTTTCTTGGATTGTTTTGATTCTTCATTGAACATTTAAGAATGCTCCGAACAAGTCATTAAACGGCATTCACCAGTTCATACTCAATTAGGGACAAGTTATTATCTTCCTTGACTGTGAAGGCAGCTGGTTCTGTGAGTTCAATACGGCCCCAAACGTCCACGCCAAGTCTCATTGTTCCTTTGAACATGTCAATTTTGGCATTACGCACAATGATAGTGGAGCCTTCTGTCATCAAATCCACTGAAAAGAAGCAAAATTAGAACCGAAGGAAATAGGATGTCATGAAAGAAAACTCAACTCATTCATGGCCATACAGACGAAATTAGGACACAAGTAATTTTAAATAAAAACTTATCATTGGCACTCGTTAGCATTTTCCTTTAAAAAATTGTTTACTTAGCAACTTAATTTGAAAATTCTACATAAAAATAGTATTCCAAGACTGTTATCTACCACAAACATGAAACTCTTATATTTCTATGTTGAATACAGCTTTACATGTATTACTAACTATCTAGGGTTAATTACAATCTACGAATTCATGGTCAAAATATTAGTAAGACAAGTAATTAAGTAGGCCTGTAGGAGTCAGGTGGAGAGAGAGAGAGAGAGAGAAGCAGAAGGAGGTTGGCCAATGTTGATATCTTGTGTCACCTAGAGATAAGTGTTGCTAATAGCGGTTGTTCCAAAAAAAAAAATAGAATTGCTGATAGCGGATTCTGGCAGCAAGCCAAAAATCTGCCATATAAATATGGTGTAATGGCTTATAGCGGGCAAATGAGAAAGATAAGATATATATACAATACAAAATTGCATAAAGAACTAAAATTCCAAAAAAAAAAAAAAAATGCTTCACCAAGGGGCTGACAAAAACATCATAGAACAACAACCAAACCTTATCCCACTAAGGTGGGTCGGCTACATGGATCAAATTACCCCAGAATGTTCTATCATAAACCATATTTGGATCCAACTCATTAATCTCTAAATCGTTCCTAATAGTTTCACTTATAATTTTTCTATGTCTTCCTTTACCTCTTGTAATCTTACTATCCTCCATCTGATCTACTCTCCTTACTACAAAATCTACAGGTCTTCTCTCTACATGCCCAAACCACCTAAGCCTACTATAGGTGCTACCCCAATTCTCTCTCTAATGTTGCCAATTCTAATCCTATCATGTCTAGTCTTACCACACATCCAATGTAACATCCTCATCTTGATAAAAACATAATCAAAAAGAAAATTTCAAAAAAGCAAATATATGAAAGAGAAGAGTGTTTCGAAAAGACTCTTCCTGATCGTATTTCGTCCGAGATAGATAGGTAATTTGTCTTTTCAAAGCTACCTTCCCTCACCAAAAAAAAAAAATTTCTATAGTTACAGAGAATCTGTATGCTTGGGAATCCTTGATAATTAAATTTAAATAAACCCAACATTTTACCATGACTGCAATTTTAGAGAGCGTGATAGCAAAAGAAAATAGTAACAAGTATAAAATGGTAAACAAGAACAAGAAAAGTAAGAATAATTAAAAGAACAGATTTAAGATGTTCTCTGAAGTGAACTGGATGTATGGAGGACAAAGCCACAAAGGTGCGAGAGAGAAGAGAGGTAGAAGAACGGTAAAATGGTTAACATCTGCTTAAACGTGCTAGAAATTTTAAGATGATATCTCAATCTCTTAGATTTGTTATTAGGTGACTCACAGTTGTCCACACTCCAGATGCCCAATGCTATACATGAGAGCATGTTGAGATCCGTTATCAACTAGATAGTAGAGATACGGTCAAAGTAGTCCTTATTAAGGTTAAGGTAAAACTAACCTCTTGAACTGGCTTTTGGGGTGGAGTTGGACCTAACCAAACTTATTAAAGGCTGCTCATGAGGAAAAGAGAGGTTCTGACTGTGCATCTGCACAATATTCTCTACATTGTTCTGTTCTTGAGTCTCCATTGTTTTTAAAATTTACATCTATCAATAGCTTATTTCCTTTGGCTCCACACTTCTCAGAAATGCAATGCACGCCAAAGTGGAATAAAGATCTTTTCAAATTTCAAATCATACAGTCGGGGAAATCTCGCATCTGAATATTTGATTAGCATTAGTATAGAAGAGGGTTCTTTTTTCTTCAATCTCTCTTTAAAAACAAAAACTCTTCAACCAAATTCTATCACGTATTCAGAAGGATTTAACAAATCAGTGCCTAAAAGTTATCCCAGATTATGGCCACTGCAACCATAAGAGTAATTATTACGCAAACTACCAGACCATTTGAACAGGTCGCACAAACTCTAACTATGTCAACCAAGTACATGAAGAATTAATTTTCAATTACTTTACCCTCCAATTTCAGACATTGTAAATTAAAAAACTTCAAAGTTTTCATACAACGAGACTACAAAATCAATGAGTTCTTCTTTCCCAAAATCATTGAGATCAACTAAGATGACAAACAAGGCATATCTCATGGCCAAACATGCCAACAATGATTCAGGAAAAGAATATTCTAATCAATATAAATATAATATAATTAAACGTATTTCACAATCAAGGATTTTGGCTTCAATTGCAGTGCCAGTCAGTTAGCGAAGCAACAAACTCTAGAATATGATTTGATCCTTACAGGATAATCAAAAGATTCAGGTTGTTCAGAAACTGCTTTCTCTGTTGGCTTTTTACCATTGGGTTGCAACAGGCTCAGATTGGATGTGAAGCAAAATTTGAAAATACGTAGTTAATATTAACTTACTAAATTTCTATACTTTTGAAAACTAGATGGTAAGGTCTAATGAGATATTTTAATTAAGTGACCAGAATGATTCAGATATGTTAAACACATTTAAGAAATGATATTTCTTACTTTGATTTCTACAAAAACTTGATGCAGCAACAATTTATATGATTGATTTTAGTGCTAGAACATGCAAATGGATGCGTCATATATAGCCTTTCTGGTCAAAAAAGCAAAAAAAGTACAGCAACTAAACTGGCTGCCTTGATTAGTTACCTATGAGATAGATATTCAGAACATTGAAAGTATTTATTTTCACTTTACAGGCATACAGTACACTCGACATTTAAAACATACATTGCAATGATTCAACCAAAATTACGAGAGTAGCCTTCTGGTTCACATTACACAAATTACAGATGCCGACAAAATTGACAAAATAGAACACTTGATGTATGACAAATACAAGAAGTAATATACATCAAAACAAACATGAAAGATGCCCACGAAACCAAAAAAATAGAACACACAACACATGGAATATGAATACCCCATGCAGAATAATAAAAGAATGTTTGAACTCCAGCCCCAAAAATAAAATTCAACAAAGAATCTAAAAATACGATGACAGTGCAAAACCATGACGCAGTAAGGAAAACTTGTAAAAGAGTTTAAGTAATAAGTATACCCTGTTCATGTCTTGCAGTGAATATGATCGTCCCAGTCTCATCACCGACCAAACATTCAGCCATTCGCATATGGCGGAGTTTAAGTCCATCAGGACGATCATTCTGATCTACCAACTTAACACTGACAACCTTCACGATGATGGTGTGTCCTCTAGTCCCTGGAAGAAGCTGATCAACCTTACAAAACACCGGCTTCCTCAATGCTGGTTTTGAATCCGCCATATTAACAATCCTACAAAAGCACAGAAAACACAAACAAACTTCACTAAGACAACAGAGAAACTAGACCATTGCACACTATAAGCTATAAGCTATGAAGCACATACAAAGAAGCTATAAGCTATGAAGCACAAACAAAGACATGGGCACCGGACACGACACGGACACTGACGCTGATAAAATTTTGAGACAATGGTATAACTCAACGTAATCACATGTGTCAGTGTCGTGCGGTGTCAGACATTGACACGTGTACATGTCAAATATCGGGACATGCCTTCGACCAGAAGTGTCTGTGTTACAGAATACAGCTCAAAATTAAATTGCAAATTAATGAGTTGTACCTAAATTTTGAATATGAACTAAAACACATGTAACCAAACTAGCCCAGATTAATCAAACTAGCTCCCAGCTTATTGGGGTAAGAAAAATTTGATCTTTTTGATATTTCTAGGTCAAATACTCAAAGCTAGGCAAAAAATATTTAAAATATCAAATCAGAACAAAGACAACGATAAGAACCAAATACATACCAATTTTCGAATTCATTCAAACCCACTTCATATATTCTAAATGCAATTCACAGAAAGAAAATTAAAACCCTAAGATTGGAACTTGAATCAGCAAAATTTTGAATTAATTTTTTAACATTAGAATCGTAAACATGAGAGTTGAGAGTGATGAAAAGGGGAAAGGAATTGAATTTTTTTACCTGAAAGTGAAATTCGGGTATGAGAGCGAGCGAGAGTGTAGTGGATGAAACTGATGAAGTTACGTTTCTTTAACTTTTGAGTAAATTGTAAATTCTTCCCAAAGGTTAGTATATGTTTACCGCCGTAATATTAGCGGTTTTTGCTGTTAGAAAAAATTATTGAGTTTTTTTTTTTTTTTGACAAGAGAAAAAATTATTGAGTCAAAATTTAATTCAAAAATTAGGAAAATATTATCTCTCTAAAACCCTCCATTTCACTTAAGAGACAGAGTTAAAGACTCATTCCACCCAAACTATAAAACCTAAAACGACCATTTCAGAAGAATTTAGACGAGAAAACGACTCATTTCTTCACCAAATAGTGAAATGAAGAGTTTTTTACCTCGACCCATTTCAAAAGAAGCTAAACGAGAAAACGACTCATTTCTTAGTTTTTACCTTGACTCGTTTCAGAAGAAGCTAAACAAGAAAACGACCCATTTCTTCACCAAATAGTGAAATGATGAGTTTTTTTATCTTGACCCATTTCCGAATAAACTAAACAAGAAAACGACCAATTTCTTAGTTTTTACCTTGACTCATTTCAGAAAAAGCTAAACAAGAAAACGACTCATTTCTTCACCATATAGTGAAATGAAACCTGACCCATTTCAAAAGAAGTTAAACAAGAAAACGACTCATTTCTTCACCAAATAGTGAAATGAAGAGTTTTTACCTTGAGTCATCTCATAGGTGTTCTGAATTAGTGCTTTCCCATAAATTTCGATGTGATTGTCTACCTGTCCCCATCTCCACTGAGTCAATTTCCTCTCCAATTGTTTGAGTTGATCTGCTATTGAAGTTGATTGATTAGGACAACACAGTGAATAGTGCTTTTATGGTGCTCCCTCCAGATCTTAGTATAAGAAGAAAAATAAAAAAAAAACATCAAAACCAATACACTCGTTAATTATGGTAGCTTTTTGAATATTTTTACAAATACACCCTCATAAAAAATTGTGAAGCATTAAATTAACTCACCAATATTAAAAAGACAAACATTAAATAAAGGGTAAAAAAGTCTTTTAAGCAATAACTACACCTTAAAAGTTGTGATATTCTCTTATGAATAGGACCAAATTTTTGGAAATTTTCTCACATAAACCTTTCATTCAAAAAAAAAAATCATTAATATTTTTAGTCTTGAACATCAAGTTTTAATAAAACAAATGTGACATGGTAAACAAAGACACACTTCATAAATTTGAGATAACATACTTATATGATCTGCATTTATTTCATCTGACTCTTTTACTTAGTAATGTGATATTGTTTTTTTATCTTAATTTTTGTTTTTGACAGAAAAATACACATCATCTCTTCCTCCATCATATATGTAACATTCCTTCTCTAAGTTTGGTACGAGTAATGTCCTCACTACTGAATTATGGCACATTATTTTGGAAATTTAAATGGAAGTCAACTCATGTTATTGTTGAAAGTGACTCTTCTTAATGATGTGTTCTCTCTTATCCTCCTCCAAGGTTGGACAATTCCGCGTGAAAGAATGTTTGTGATGAGGTTCTTTCTTACTCAAAGAAGACAAAATATGACTTTTTCTTTGCCCATTTTAAACATCATTACGTTGATATTAGTTTACTTTTTGATTTTGATCTAAGGGAGTCTATTTTTGTGTTATGCCTTAGTGTATTCTTTTCCTTTTATTCAATGGAGATAATTTTATTCGAAGCACTATCAAACATTAAATATGAACATCTCTCGATCGAAATTCAAACATTGATTACATATTATGAGAGTTTAATTCCTTTCACTACATCCAACTCTCGCTATTAAACTAAATCAATTAATCATTAACTAAATAAATCATACTTACTTAGCATAAATTTTAAGGTCTCAAATATATTAACTAAGAATATGTATAGATCTATCTCTTTCGACACACACTCTTCATTCACAAATCAACAAATTATCAAATATTTTTTGAACTCTCACGAGAGTTTTTTACTTACTCAAAAGCAAATAAACACAACTCATACATTCACCGTTCAACTTATTAGAGTAGTAATATCCCTCACCTCAAAGCTTTTCTAACTCCCATGACAAATTATTTTCTTCAACTTCAATATCACCTAATAACTCATCAACATATTCTCCCCTCAAAATAAAACTCAACAACATATTCTATAAATAAAAAAATAAAAAAATAACTCATCAACATAGTTACGTCTTCATTCAACACAATTACTCCCATTCATCATCTATATTATAAAAGTTAATTTGACATATTTTTTCCTTCCCCTATTCATTTTCTTTGTTTTTAGCAACCCCTATTCATTTTCTAACCATTCAATATAGCCCTCTTAGTCTTAGGACCCACTCAAACTATTAATTAACTTCATTATGTATAACCACCATAGTCCATATGTAGGACGCTTATTTGACTCTTATGTTTTATATTATCCCATTTCATTTCAAGTGCAATCTCCCTCTTTCCATCCTTTTACTTCTCTCTTTCGTGATCCTAACTTGCATTCTCCCCTTAATTAAAACCATTTATATCATTATTTATATTGTTGATGAATATATCAACCATTTCTGCCAACCTTTGAATGTTTTCATTTTTCAATCTTATGGGGACTTTTACCATATTTGGTGTATTGCTTTTGTCTCTTTTCATTCAAATACATGGGAGTGATAGTTTTCACAAGAATGCAATTGCAAATAGAGGTTGTGATTTATTTTATGGTAAGTGGGTGTTTGATGATTCATACCCTCTTTATGAAAGCTCAGAATGTCCAGATATCGAGTTTTTAGAAAAAATTAATTCTTCAAGATAACACCTAAATTATATTATAATGACTGTTATAACTAATATGATCTTTTTGAATTTTCATCCATGGTTATGATTATGTTGTTATCAAATTTTCATCCATGGTCATTTAATATGATCTTTTTTACTTACTCTTTTCATTTTTTATAGTATATCTTTTTTATTTAAATTAATTTTTATCCATTGATGGTGTAAAAGTCTTTTACAAATATATCCAATCAAATTACATCATATAATTCAAATAATTTTTACGATGGTGGATACATGTGTAAAAAACATTACAATGTTTATTTATACAATCTAAATAATTTTTATAAGTTAAAAGTATATTTAAGAATTAAATGAAGTTTAAAGTATATTAAAAATTGAATTGAAATATAAACTGAACTAAAGAAAGTAAAAAAAATGAAGGGAAAAAGAAATAAAATGGAAAATTGACGGAGATCATAAAGAAATTAAAGACATAGATGTCAATCTTAAATCCTAAAAAGTTTAAATCTTTTTCGAGTTTAAGAGTATCTTTCCGAACCTTGTTCTCACGTCAATGACACATTTGATTCATCGTTGTTGTCAACCTTTATTTGTTGAACTTTTATGGCTTCTTGATGTTTTTCATCTTTCTTACCATTCTTGTGTTGTTGACGATCAAATATTTTGGCTAAGTGTTGAACTTTTATCTTAAATATTGTTTTTTAAAAAGTTATAATAAAATAAAATAAAAGAATATATGCAAAGACTCGATGAAAATTGTTCTAACAAATGGGAGTTGACATCATTTCCTTTCATAGTAGGAAAGGAATCTTGCTTTCTATCCAAATTCAAGTCACTGGTTTAAACTCATTGTCAACTGGCTCTTGAAATTCTCAAGGAACTCAAACAAATGGTTTAAACAAAACATCTTCATACAAAAACTTAAGATTACATGCTTACAAATCATAACACTTATGTGTTACCTGACATGTTGAATTTCATATGTGAGATTATTTACTCACACTTGAGACACTCCAACTTAAAGGTCTATATGCTAGCATGAGATCATATAACTATATAAGTACAACCCACATATCCTTAAAATGAAATTTAAATAAAAAAAAATACTATACATAAACAGAGAAAATTAAGATGTTGATAGAAAACAAAAATACTTGAGTTATTGTTATTTGTTCACAATACATTATTATTGCTTAATGTATGTTTCTTTCTCGATGGTTTACCAATTAGAACCGACAAAATACTCTTCCAAAGGACTAATGTTCATGATATATACTGCAAGTTCACTTTGGTGTTGGAGAGACCTTAAATGGATACAGAGGGCAAAAGGTTGAAATTCAAATCCCACAGCTCAAAAGTGCCATTCACAAAATTGTAATGTGCTCCTTTCAAAGCAAGGGTTTTCTTCACAACACCATCTCTCACAAATGGATAAGTCAATAAGTTCCCAAGCGATACATTCACAGCTTCCTGCATTTGAATTAGGAAGTAAAATATTAAATTACAATTTGTAAACACTATAGTTAATGCCAACAAATTTAAGATTTTTTGTATGCATCAATTATGCAAAGTAAATTATAAAATAAATAAGTTAAATAGGGTTGGATTGGATTGTAAAATTGCTTACCTTTTCACAATTTGTGCACTGCTCTGCAAAGCTTAAGCTACTTGTTTCTAATTTAACCTTGGACCTTGCTGGATTACATATTTGGACCCATTGCTCGATGAAATCACTGGAAGATGACAGAAGAAGGAAACTATTATTAGTTTTTTTTCTTCCAAAAATTGTGAGTCATTTTTCTTACGTTACAAAAGTTTAAGCCTATGTTTGGTATCACAACAGTAGTGTTGGAATCACGGTGATATACCATAATTTTGCAAAAGTAACCGTTTATAACTTTTATACAAAAAGTGTAGTTTCTGCAAAACCACGCTAAATAATTGTGATTCTTAAGTGATACCAACATACTCAGTTCATGAAAATTATGTAATAATAATACTATAGTGAGTGAGGACTTTGGGATTATATTTAAAAATCCTTAATAAAAAAAAGAATCAAATCTATACATTATATTTTCCTCCCCTTTCCCGTGAGGGATGATACGTTGTCGTTTAACATGAAAAGGCAGAAGAGCAGTAATAAAATAATAAATTCAATTATTCACTTTTTTTCTATAATTTGTTCTTGGTATATTCCCAAAGAAATTTTTCCAAGAGGTTATTCCTTTTGATTAACCAACGGTGATAGATCATGTTATTTTATTGCTTTATATTCACAATTAAATTATTAATTATATTAATGCTGGCATGTGAATGATAAGTATACTAAACATTTCAACTATAAGATGAAAGGGTGATCTGTGAATCAGCAACATACTTGGAAGTTATGAAAAGCTATCATAATATTTAAAATTAATTAACGTTTAATCACATGTAATGTAATTTGAGTTATCATATCCTTTCGGAAAAATAGTTTATTCCTTCTTTATAAGAGATATTCCAAGGAATATAATAATAAATAAAACCTACCTTGCGGTGGTCCCATCATCTGGGATAGACATGAGCCCCTTTATGCCTCCACAGCAGCTGTGTCCAATAACTACAATATTCTCCACCTGTATGGCATAATGTTTAGAATCCAAAAACAAAAAAGTAAAATGCTATTGGAGTTTTAGAGAAAGACATTTTGTTCATCAATACTAACACAAATTATCTTTTCAATTTCTTCAAATTCTTAAGGCTGTAAATTGGTCAATAAATTTTAAATGAGGTGTTACTATTAGAATTTAGATTGAGTCTAAGTCGATCATTATAAAGTGAACGGATTGTCAACTACTTATTTACATAAACACATTTTTAGATCTTATCTACTAAAATATAAAGCTTTTATCATCGATCATGCTTAGGACTTGACATTTAAAATGTGCATTGAGTAATCGGCTAGTGAGTGATTTGAAAGTGTGTGTCTTAATGAACTTTTGACGGATTTCGGTACCATGGTATAATTTAAGTTGAGTCTAACTTAACCTTTAAAAAATGGACTTATAGAGTGTGAAATGTCCTATACTAATAAACTCATTTTCTAGTGTTACCTAATCAAACACGAGAAAAGTAAATAAGCATTTTTGTCCGCGAAATTGCTAGGATGAAGAAATTTAGTCCATATAAACTTAAGAAGTAGAAAATTAGTTCATAAATACAGATAATTTCACAAAGATCCACAAAACCTATAAAAAGATACACATATTGATTTAAATAGTATTTTGTTGCATCAAAATAAACGTATACTACATTAAATGTTGTGGTGCAAAATTTGAAAAAGAAAAACTAAATTAACTGACATTTCTCAATTTAAACCCCCTACGATTTCAAAAACTAAAATATTATATGTTATTTTACTCAACTTATAAGTAACGCTTATCATTTTGATATGCACAATGCCCGTAATATACGATAAGATATGAAAATTGAGATGCGTGTGGATCCCAACAAATAATGCAATCTAATACTTAACAATGTCAAATGGTGTCTCCTCTACCAAACTTCCACTGCTCCAAGAGACCCACCATATAATAATAATATAAGATAAAGTATATGGTGAAGAAAGAAAGAGAGGTAGAAACAAACAATAAATTGATACCTTTAAATGTAAGACCGCATATTCAATGGCCGCCCCTGCTCCTGAATACTTGGTCTGCCAAAACAAAAAGGCCAGTCAGACTTTTGTGTCTGAATTGAAACACCAAAACAGGTAGTCCAAAATGAAGATATAACTTTGAGTTTGAAGGAATTGTAGCTTAAAGAATACAAATTTAAATTGCCAAAATACAAAGAAAAAATGATTTTGGTTTGAATAAATATGAAAACTTTAAATGTGTAACATGAAGATGACACATGATATTGCTGAGAATAAAATAAGTTGAAGTGACTTCAAACATGTAGGTGGGGATTCTTTCTACACCATGTGAATTCAATAAATTTAACATAATTGTCAAATAGATTAAGTATACAGAATTTCATAAGATTAAAATCTAATTGATGCTTCATATAATATTTTACGTGTAAATATATTACACTTTTATAGTTAGTACTTTTTCTCAATGCAATAAGGTCATATTCTAGAAAAGTAAGTAAACCTTGTCATATGGTGGAACCATGTTGGCGATGTTACGGACCACAAAGGCTTCACCCGGTTGGAAATCCAAAATGTGGGAAGGGCATACTCTAGAATCTGAGCAAGCAAACACCATAAACTGCATGTGCACCATAATCATTAGTGACAGAATAGTACTAATCCAGAATGTGGGAACGACTTTATACTATGATCATGATAATTTTAAGTCAATGGTTCTTTTCGTATACTAATAATAGTAGATGATTTTTATTTTTTTTATTGTTATAGGAATATTATATATCAAAGGTCCCAATGCATTCATCATAAAATATAAAGTATTAGACCACTATAATGATGCTGTTAGTGAGACAAAAAGATATTTAAGAATAAAAAATTAAAACTAATTAGGAATTAAGAGAAGACGTAATTAGTGTGAAATGAAAGAGTAGAGTACACTAGACTACTAGTAATAGAATAGCTGACCTTTGGGCTCTGGCCTTTGGCAAGTTCACCGTACAGCTCAGGATTCTTCCTGAAAAGAGGACGTACAGCACCCACCAATATCTCAGTAAAATGTACTTTCACATACCAAGTTAAGCAAAAAAAATTTTAAATAAAATAAAATAAAAATTAACTTTTCCCTTCAACTTACGGCATAGTTGGGTCAAACTATTAAAACTCATAATAAACTGTCGTTTTAATCTATGACTATTTTTTTTATGCTAACAAATATATTGAAAAATATTGTTAAAAACTATAGAAAGAAATATTGTTTTATAAATATAAGTCTTAAATATTTTTTCCTCTGATCGATTTATAAGAAACATTTGAGTCAACAAAAACGAATGTATATTGTTAAAAAATTTAACTAGATACATCAACATTTGTTGACTCAAATGTCTCTTGTAAATTTGAAACATCAGAATTGTGTGTGAATGTCAGATATTAACATTTTGTCTACAAATAAAAAATATTAATTAAAATTTTATTTTGATATCATTTTGTATTCATGAATTATTAGTAGGTCAACTGTTAATTTTAACAAATTAAATTACTAGTTTTTTTGACAAAATAAAATAAAATAAAATTGCATTTCATTTTCTCTATCAATTTTTCCTTCCCATTTTATCTCTCTTTTCTACACACGAAACATATTTGAAGGAATTTTATCCAATTTGAATAGTTACTTATGAATATGAATCTTCCTAATTCCGTAAGTACGAAACCAAATAAAGCAAAAATGATCCGATCCTAAACACGCACAGTAAAATCAAAGACGTACACGTATTTCTCAGTCTTGAAACTAACAAACCCGGATCGGATCCTCTCATCCGGGTTAAACGGCTTTGAACCGTTGGCCTCTAACTCCGCCGTCAGCTCCTTGATCTTCACGGCAGCGATGTCACCAAGCTCAGCTTTCTCCCTGAAAATAATATAGTAATAACGAAACGGAAAACGTTACATTACACGGTTTGTGTGGGACCCACACGACAATAACAATAACAGAAACCACCACCTCCGCGTTATCAAATGAAAATTGACGCTAAAAGACAGTGGTGTTTGTCTTTTGTGTTCATTACGAAACCGAAAATCAAGAGAGAGAGAGAGAGAGAGAGAGAGAGAGAGAGAGAGAGAGTTTTTCTTACTTGAGAAGTCTGGTCAGAGTTGCGATGGAATCCTCAAATGTTTCTCCAGCCATGTCTTCTTTCTGATTTCATACAAAAAAACAAATACAAAAACAAATGATTCAGTTGATATAAATTAACACCGAAATCATGTGATACTGTAACATAAATGAACGGATCAAAAAAAAATAAAAATTGACGGAAAACTAAGCGATCAAATAATTTGTTGAACAATTGATCATTATTATGCATGTGTTGAATTTAACGACATATATGAAAATTGATGAATAATGAAACAAAGACAGAAAAAGAGTGAAGATGAATCAATCGATATAAATTAGTAATATATTTGTGATTTGTGACGTGAATTGTAGATGATCATAAACTAGCATGATTTGATTTGAATCTGGTATTGGAATTAGAAAAGAATTGCATTATTTAGACGAACCTTGTTTTTTGGTGTGTGTTTTTCTCTTGTGTGATACTGGTGAGATTTGGGTGTGTAAAATTAAGAGACAAATATATATATATATGAGTTTTGACGCGGTAGCTATAGAGAGAGAGGACAAAGAGGAACACGACTCGCGTTTGCTATGCCACTTATCACGGTTTGTAAAAGAAGAATTTTATATTTTTTTCTTACTAAAGTTTTATATTTTTTTATATTTTTTTTGAGTCAATTAGCCTAAAAGTTAGAATTCATCTTTTGCAACGTGAATAACTACGGTGTCTGAAATTCGAACCATAGCTCCTGCATATAATAATGTATGTCTCTGTCAACTGAGTTATACTCACGAAAACTTTTTAAAATTTTAATTTGTGCTTAAAGCAAAATAAATAACTTAGTTAACATAGACATTGCATAATATATACAATGATCGATATTCGAACCTCAGACACATGAAGTTAATATGACATTTTCTTAATGATAAATATAAATTATTATTTTTATTTATCATGATCATCCAATAGAGATGGTTGATAATTTTGTTTCGTTTATCGGCTGAAATGATTAAGCTCTATAATTATGTAGATAACATATCTGGTTTAAAAAATAAACGCCAAATGATTTGAAATTGGTTTAGTGGCTCAACTAATTTGATTTAAAAGAAATAATTGAAAATCTAGGATTCGAGTAATCGCAAGAAGTAAAAACTAACATAACAATTAACATGAAAGTTATGACTTTTGAATTGGATTTCCGGATGCAGGTGGCATCTCTAAAGACAAATCATTATGAAACTTCTGAATTTTCAATTATTGTTTTCTCATATTATTTATGAGTTAGTTTTATATTTTAACTTTTGAGGTGAAGTTTATTTAACGACAAATGAACATGGTTGTTCATACCTTAGTGAGAGTGACACCTACTCGTATTGAACAATTATTGATTAATTACATTAGTTAAGTTTATTTTGTTCAGAAAACATAACAATTACTCCCCCCGTCTCTTAATACTTGACACAATTGACCTTATTGCGCATGTCATGCATAATTTTGAGTTTAAATATCTTGAATAATATATTTAAAAAAATTATGAAAATTTGATATTTTGAAAATATTCATCGAGACAAATCTAACGACAGCTTATATGATATTATTTATCTTTGTATATTAGTAGAAAAATATAGTCAAAGTAAGTTAGGTCAAAATTACACATTTTCAACTCGGTCGTCTATTGCGGTACAGAGGGAGTAACATATTAACAATTTCCTCAAAAAATTAACATATTAATAATTATCATTTAAAAAAAATTGAAATTGGCCCAAAAGAAAATAAAATTAAGTTAGTTCTTTTTTGAAAAAAATAATTTCAGTTTTCGAAACTTCCACTTTAGGTTAATTATTTAATCTTTTTATATATTTGGGGTCAAGTCTTGGATTACGACGTGAGACTCAGGAACCTTCATTTTATTCAAAAGAGGTTTCTCTTTTTCCATGGTAGTAAAATATTGATTATTGATTGAGTCAAAAAAAGGGCAGGTAATTATCATAATACAATAGAATTATTCTTATTTTCAGAAATACATTTATTGATACTTTTTTTTATAGCTTTATACCTTATAAGGTAATATTACCTTTATATTAATTACCTGCTAAAATCACTACAAAAAAAATTACCAACTAAAATAAAAATAATGTGTACTCTAACTAAGATAGTCAAAAATTTATGGTCAAAAGTGATAAATAATTGGTCAAGAGAATGATAAATAATTTGTTAAAATATATTAGATAATAACATCTCACATAAATATATTTATATATATGCGGTCGAAAGTTTGATTTGAAATAATTTTTCTGCTAAACATTAATTAAATTGTTTAAAAGAATATATAATTACTAGAAAAATAATTATATATTCTTAAAATTTGCGTTTTTAACCATAGAGGTGTTTTTGACAAAATAATATAGGTTTTTTTGAAAGAAAAATAATATAAGTTTCTTAAACACCTGCGTTTTTGGAGGTTTGTATCATTAATTAAATTAAAAAATACACAGTAGTAACTAACTAGAAAAACAAAGTGGAATCTGGTGGGGGTGGGACTTGGTGTAGTTTACTGTGACAGAGTCACCCAAATAAAAGACGGTGGTGGCCCAAAATTATAAAAACAAAAAGTCGTGGTAAGGAATCAGGGGCATATTTTTTTTGGATAGAAGAATGATTATTTATTTTGGTAAATAATAAATTGACTTTGAAGTATTTACATTTGGATATATACCTCAACAAAATTGAGAGGAACAATAACAAATAACACAGTATATATATAGAACACCCAAAAGTGATCCCATGCACCCTATATGCCAGGGACAACATTCGACGAATCAACAAAAGACATCTCCCAATATAAGGCTACCATTGAAACCAGTAAAAGTATGTGCAAATCTATTTTACACTATTAATACACATAAAATTATTTTAATATAAATATACACCAATTAAATAATTTTTCAATTATTATACTAAAAAATCATGAGCCATAAACTATATTAAAAAAATAAATAATAATAATAATAATAATAATAATAATAATAGAGTGGAGGGAGTACATTATTTCCTATGTAATGGGAAGATGGTGGGAAAGTTGACTTGTTGAGATTAACAATTTGAAGATAAGGGAACACAGAAAGCAATAGGACAGAGTATACCTACTCTTGGTAAGGCATGTGCCTCGTAGGACTCTGTATTATGAATTCAATTCAATGTGTTACCGATAATGGGTACTTTGGTGCATAAATAAACATAACACATGTGCTGTTTGAACAATTTCATAACCGACTTAAAAACCTAAAAGAAATGAACCAATGTGGATTATGATGATCAATTATTGATTTTATAACATTTGTCAATTAAAAATTTAGGTTCTTATGAAAAACGAAAATGTATGTCATATATATTATATGTTTTATTGAGATAAATTAGATAATGTTCCTCCTCCTACGTTGAGCCATTTCTTTTGCCCCTTCTTAGCATAAAAAAGAGGTAATTCATTTTTTGACTAAAATAAAAGTGATCAAAACTCAATTCAATTCAATAAACAACATACCGAGACAATCTTGCTCGTGCAACACAGCATCATGCACTTTTTGAATGCCCCAGCCATTACTCTCTTTGGTCTTCTTCACCCTGCTTTCCATTTGCAGAAGAAAAAATAATCAATCATCTCAAACATAAATAGAACCAAATAATTTTGGTTATGGAAATTGCTATGTACTTTTTTGGGCCCTTGGAGCTACATGTAAGTTGGATTGGAGGCCTACTTTAGAATAAGAAACGTTAATTTACTATCAAAAGCAATCGGATAAAAAATGTGTTCTTATAGGGGTGTAAAAAGTAGTAAAGTTCTAATTAGTTAATCAAAATGTTGGAAAATGGAGGACGGAAGGCCCATTTACTGTTGGTATTTCCTTTCTCATTTCCACTAATAAAATAAGGATTTTGCTAACAAAATCTTAAGACAATTTGTTAAGGAATCAAAAAGTTAAGATTTTATATTTGAAAAAAATAAATTTAATACAATATTTCTATTATAAAAAAATACAATTTTTATATATTTAGTTTATTAACAAATGCTTTAAGGTCATGTGTTAACATTTGTCGTCAAATAAACATTAGAGAAGACAGTAGAAATATTTTTGAAAATATATTTTAAAAATAGATTAAATATTTTTGAAAATTCTAAAACAAGTTCAAAATAATATTTTCAGTGTCACCCAAAATGCATTTTCTCTAGTTAACTTTCACTTTTTTTGTATCACAATTAACATAAAGTTCATAACCAAATGTCATTTCTACCACCAGAAACAAGTAAAAATTGAAAATTGTAAAGACATGTATCAAACAGTAAATAATTGGAGCGGTGGAGGAAAAGAGAGTACCAAATGTAACTAAAATATGATTGGAGAGATTGGACTTATTTTGCTTTGCCCCTCTGCATGAAATGGTGCTGAAGCAAATGAGAGAAAAATAGCTAATAATCTTCTAGATGTTTGTGTAGAATTGGACTAACATGTATGTGCCTAACATACAAGGGAATGAAAATGAATTTGAAGGGAGCATATATGCAAAGCACATATGAAAAGGATAAAGAAAGCGAAATGTGAGTTAATAGAAGCATTGGGGTTGTTATTGACACTACTTTCTTATCTCTATATTTGGTGTCAATCTGAATGAATAGTTTCTTACATTGTTCTTAAGCCACAAGTAAAGGTGAAGAAGATAAAACTTTCCTCACAATGTTGCATAAACATTATCCGAGTAAAAAGAATATTTGTGAATGTGATTTGACCAATGCCAAATATTTGTCTTGTAATGCAATTGATGATAGATGATTGTATTTGCATTTTGAAGGAAAATCCCGTTTGTGTCGATTAATAGATTTTGATATTTCAAGAGAGATAGATTGATATATTAATAAAAAGGTTAAATACGACTTTAGTTCCAATTACATCACAAGTTTTCAGGTTTAGTCCCTATAAAATTTTAATGGTAATTTTAGTTCTCCATAATAACGTAGATTGTAAGAATAATCCCTATTTTGATTTATTTTTTTTACAAAAAAATGGACACTCCAAAACCGTCCTTATAAATGCAAATAGTGACTAAAAGTGAATAAATTTTTTGTAGAGACTAAACTTAAAGGCTTGTAATTTTGTAAGGACTAAAAATATATTTAATCCTTAATAAAATAATAGTAGGATTATTTAGGTTAAACATATATTTTTAGGGTAAGAACAATAAGGTCAACCGATGTTTTTCATCATTTAACTTTTTTTTTATTTAAATTCATTTTGATCATCTATCTTTCAAAATATTTATTTTTATCATTTATCTTTACACTATTATACAAATTCACTATTTTATCTAGGGTTAAATATGTTTTTGATCCCTATAAAATTTGAAACTTCTAAGTTTAGTCCTTACTTAATTTTAATAGCTTTTTTAGTCCCTATAAAAATAGTTTACATGTAGTTTTAATCCCTACTAAAACAAAGTTTCTCTAATTTTTAACTCTTAAATTTTTGAACAATTTTTTTGAGGCAAGTTTAGAACATTACAAAAGGTTCGTTTACTAAAATTTAGAATTTTTTAACATAAAATGAATTAAATATAAATTTTTTTAAAACACAAAAGTTCAAGATAAAATTAACAAAAATCTTAATGTAGAAATAAAATTTTCTGCATATGAACTTTCAGTAACGTTCTTAACACTTCTGCAAAAAATTGTTCAAAATCTCAAAAGTTTAAGCATATTTAAACAAATTTAGATTTAGTATGGACTAAAACTGAGTGCAAATTTAGATTTAGTATGGACTAAAACTGAGTGCAAATTTATTTTATAGGGACTAAAAACACTATTAAAATTAAGTAATGACTAAATTTATAAGATCTCAATTTTATAGGGAGTAAAAACATATTTAATTCTTTTATCTACTATTACGACTACAAAAGCCCTATTTGTATCTTATTTTCACTATAATTTGTATTGAATAAATGAAAGAAGACAAATAAAATAAGAAAAATGTTAATTAATGTCCTGAAATACTAGTTAAAGAAACTAGAGTAGTCAAAATTTCTTGAAATTTGTGTAATCAAATGCTTAGAAGTGTAGAAAATATTGTTTTTAATGCAAAACTAGTGCCCAAACTAGTTAGCACTCAGCATTACTCATAAAATAACAGCAACCTCAAACTTTCTCAAAAGAAAAAGAGAACAGCGAGGGATGTATTGCATATTCCATGACTACATTTTGAAAATGACGAATCCTAGCTAAAACTGGTGATTTTTTAGAAGAAGAAAATCACATAAATGGTTTTAGATTAATATATTGCCATATCACATATTAAGTGGAATTTTTCACCCAATTCAGCTCACAATAACAACCCATTTAGGTTGTTCTTGGCAAATTAAGATAAATTGGGTGGTGGTAGATATCCAATGCCACACAATTTTAAGCAATTGAGTGGGATAAGATGTTACTTCACATTTTGCCACGAAGTATATTAGGAATAGTAATGATAAACCACATGTTTGAGTAGGATAAAAAAAGAAGAAAAAAGAAAGCGCATGTTGACAGATGACTCTAAAATTTAAAGGTAGTCAAATCAATCAACCCCCTAGCTTTCAAATTTAGTGGCAAATTATTGCCATATGAGTGGAGTATGAAGACTATCCCATTGAGACAAGACCACCTATACAATGAAATTAGAGCAGATATCTCATGTTAACCTAAGAAAAATACTAGCGAAAATAACTAACTGTTTCACGACACATGTGACATGTATGCCACTCATCCACTTTTTCAGGATTTCTATATTTTTCACCCCCATCTCCTATGATATCCGCTCAAAGCTTCTTTTTAATTGGCTTGTTTTCATTCTTGATAAATTCTTGATAATTATTGTCGTTGTGAATAGCATGGTTGTTAACCTAAAACAGTAAATACATAATCTTCGTTTATACGATGTTTAACATCCTTTTTTTCATGAAACAAAACTAATGATAGATTGAAGAACACATCTATTCTCTTTCTCTCTCTTCTCTCCTTCTCAAACCCTAGTCGTCACTCCTTTCTTCTTCTTCTTGACCCAAAACTCACCCCTCCGAGTTATTTTTCCTTCTATCCTAATTGAATAAGTGATTTCACATATTTTCAGTTTTCTTTCTTTTGTTTTTGTGATTTTGTCGTCTCTGCACGGCTCTGTTTGTTTTGATTTCCCGTCTTTATGCAGAGTGTTTTTTATTTCCCGTCTTAGTACGGTGTTTACTTGAGGTTGAAAAATTAGCTTTGAATAAGTGCAGATCCGATCAATGACTTTGGCGTCGTCAACGTTACAGATTTGGAGACATGAGTATTCCAGAGACTTGAATATAATCATATTTGTATGCATATGTATTTTGCAGTTTTATGCTATTAACATGGAAGATGTGAGTTTGTTCATAGATTCATCCGTTTTGTTTTTAGCGAATTTGAATTTGTATTATATCGATGTATTCTATCAATTTGAATGAATATCGTTTATTTTTGTAAAAAAAAATCCTTTTTTTCATTCCTTAAAAAAAAACTTTTTTTTTCCTTCATATATTTGAGGTTCTTACTCATTCTTAATAGAGCAATGTTATATGTACATGTAAAAAATCAACAACTTTTAAACAACTAGAATACATCAATTATAAAAAGTTATCAAAACATATCATTTCTCTACTTAATATCCCAACATAAATAAATTAGTCCCTAAATTTTTAAATCTAACCGGAAATTATTCCTTAAAGAATTTAAATTTTCATACTTAACAAAATCATTCCGTGTTTGACAAAATTTAGTGGATATTAAACATAGATAGTACTAATTTTTGTTTTATGGTGTGAAGTGTAACATCACTATCTCATCATGGAGTCCCGCAAGTCTTTCGGTGTGAAATGACACGATCCTTACGGCAGGTTCATTCAAAGGACATGTATCTCAATTCTTATCAGCTGCATCATTCACTTTATTTCTCACAACAAAAGCCTTCAACATATCAAGGTAATAATACTATTCCAAGTCTATCTTATAGGAGTATGTTATGTTGATACCGTCCCCCAAGTTGTATTGCTAAAAGGGTGGTTAAATTTTAAATTTTATTCTTGTAGCAAGCAATGAAATTGGTGCTCTTCTGTGGTTTGAATTCTGTTGTTCATGAAGGAATTATTCCTTGACTGGATTAAATGAGAATTTTCACTAAAATTTATCTGATTTGTTTAAAAGAGGTTTCTCTAAGGCGTAATTGAATTTTTGAAACGAGTGTAAATGATTTCCCTGATATTCAAAAAGGCTAATGAAGAACATGATGTATGTAGTATTAACATGAACATGTTCCTTATTGTTTGAAAGATAACTTGTGTTTCGTCTATGAAGCACGGACACAGGAAACGATACAGACATGAACATGTCTGCACCGATAATAATTTGAGAAAATGACATAATTCAATGTAAACATATGTGTCGGTGTTGTGTTGGATACATAGGTGTGTCCGGCTCTAGGACACGCCTAGTCCGAGAAGTGTTTGTGCTTCATAGTGTTTCATTGTTCCCACCCCTCTAAAGGAAAAAGAAGATAATAAATCTCCCTTTGATCTCTGAAGATAGCATATGAAACACAAATACTCTTTGGATCAGGCGTGTCCTGGAGACAGATATGTATCGTGCCCGACACCGACACATATAATTACATTGAATTATGTCATTTTCTCAAATTATTATCGGTGTCGACGTGTTTGTATCGTGTCCGGTGCATGTGTCTTAGTTTGTGCTTCATAGAAGATAACCTATGCGATTTTAAGTTGTTTTAGTGGTAGGTTAGAACTAGTGACACAGCAGAATCATTTGAGAATGACATTGATAAAGCAGCTGGGATTTCATAATTCCAATGAGGAGAGTCATTGATAAGGAAGCAGAGAGTGATAACCTATGTCTTTGCATACAACATTAATTTGTTTTGTTTGGGTGGGATGCAGAGAGTCATTGATAAGGAAGCAGCTGGGATTTCATAATTCCAATGAGGAGATTTGAGTAGTCGTTGGTGGTTACAACTGGAATTTAAAAAAATAAAATCAGTTTGTATTATGGAATGCCATAAATCCTTTTTAGACCATAAAGTAACCAAGTCCTCGCCTTCCCCTGCACTGTGTTGTGTGGAGCCAGTGGCTCAAGATGAACAAAATTCTCATATTACAGCTTTTAATTCAGGAGATGGATCCACAAATTCAGATAACGAATCTTCTTCATCAAAGGCCGTGCGCGATGTACATATCGTAAGAACCACTATTGCACATCTGAACACAACACAACAAATTAAAATTGTTTATTTTTCAGTTTTATGCTATGTAGCACTGACAATTCAGATTGAAGGTGCGTCCGACACCGGCACGTGTGATTACATTAAATTAAAACATTTTCTCAAATTATTATTGGTGTCAATGTATCAGTGCCGTGTCCGATGTCTATGACAGTGCTTCATAGGTTTTACAACACTGTTGGGCGATTTGTATAATTAGCCTTATGGAGGCCACTGCCCTTGAAAATTATTTATGCCGTATTCATTTTATATTTTCCAGTCAATGCGGTTAATGGAGGACTTTCTTGATCTTGCTAAAGAAAATACAGAAAAGGATCTGGAAACATGTGGTATACTTGGTGCTTTTCTTGTAAGAATCATTTTAATGCCATGAAAATTGTTAAATTGGCTTGTGTGCTGAAGGATTTACCATGAAAGATATGAACTTTATCAGTTCATGGCCTTACTATCACAAAATTACTTCAAAAGAAAATAACTCATCTTTATTGTCTTCCTATAGATTCAGAATAAATGAGATTCACATCCTCAGCTAATCTTTGTTGCAACTGAATTGTCTTTCTCTTTTCCCCTCTCTATGTATGTTCTTGTCATGTTTATTTCTTCTACTGCATTTGATGTTGCTAGGATTATTTTTATATTTTTTACTGTCTGTCTTGCATGGTTGCTTTAAAGTACACATCATTGTATTATAGAGATTCAGCACATGTTTGGAATCATGACCAGTTTAACGAAATCACGGTGGAACCGTGATTTTGTTGAAGCTCCGAAGTCTAGCTTTTGGAAAATCATGGTAGCACACGTGATTCTGCCAATCTTGCCATCGATCAAAACATGCACTCAATTCTTTCACTGTCTTCTTTTATGGAAGTGAAACAAAGAATTTGGTCTGTTAAGATGATTTACAGAAATTGAAATTTATTTGCGACGTGTCTTTCAATTATCCAGGAGAAGGGAACCCTCTATATGACCACACTAATCATACCAAAGCAGGAATCGGCATCTAATTCAGTTAGTATCTAGTTTGCAAACTTCCATTCTTTTTGACTTGGTTTTGCATTATTTTAGCACATGTTTTTAACGGGGCTTGGTTTTGTTACTGCTTGTTGCTAATTTGCTGCACTGTATTACAGTGTAATGCCACAAACGAGGAGGAAGTTTTCACAATTCTAAATGAAAGATCCCTTTATCCTGTTGGATGGATCCATGTATGTCCTAATTTTCTTTCTTTCCATATTGTGAGTCTTAGGCAACATTAGAGCAGAAATTATTTTGAAAAAGACAATATAGCAATAGTTCCTACTGGTTTGACTTCTATCTAACCATTCGCTTTTACAAAACATCTGTAGACGCACCCTTCTCAAAGTTGTTTCATGTCATCGGTGGATCTGCACACTCAATATTCCTACCAGGTGATTGATCCAAATTTATAAAAGCATTTATTTGTTCCACTATCATCAACTTCAAATCAGCATCTAAAGTGTTGCTATCTCCTTTACGAAAACATGTTGCATAACATATTATCGAGTGAATTAAATCGGAATTCTTATTGACAGCAAGGTTAAATTAGTTAGTAGTAGTTGATATCTTCAAAGGGAATTCATAAATAGAACAACATTTACGATTTTGTAGCCGATAATGATAATCAACCTAATAATTAAAACTGACAAATTGGAACCAACAGTTTTATGTTATTTTTTCAGGCGATGATTCCCGAGGCATTTGCGATTGTATTGGCACCAACTGATACATCAAGGTCTAATACTTGTCTTTCTTTATCAATAATTCCTTGTAGTTGCAACAAATTTTCATAATTGTGCAAAAAATGGCTCTGAATGTACACTATTTTGAACAAAACCTGCTTATATTTTCCTCTAGATGTAGATGTTAAAGTACTTTTACTAGCTTCTCTTGAACCACAATTTAAGCCTATTTCAAGATGCTATGGTAATGCCATGTTAAGAAAGAGTTTCAATTCACAGATGCAACAGATTTACTAGTTGTATGTTCTTTTCCCAGGAGCTGTGGTCTCTTTCGCCTAACCGAACCGGATGGTATGAATATTCTAAGAAATTGTCCGGAGAGGGGATTTCATCCACACAAAGAACCAGATAATGGCAACCCTGTGTACGAGCACTGCTCCAATGTGTACAAAAACTCCAATTTAAGGTTTGAAATCTTTGATTTACGCTAACATGGGTCTGATTCAGCACATACTGTCCCACAATGGATATAGCGCACATTTGTTTCCACGGTGATGTGACTCTCACCATTTGTCGATACAGAAGATCCAGGAAATAGCTTCTGAACTACCATGAGTCCAATTTGTATTCACCATTTGACCGTTAAAACAAACAGGCTTGTAGAGTATAAATGTATACTTACAAGAAATATGCAATTTTTACATGCAAGAATAATTCTGATATTAAGTTATTGTAACATTTTATTTAATGTAATAATGTCAGTTTAGTACTTACCTCTTGGACGTTCATATTTATTTTGGATGGCAACTTTTCAAAATAAATTGAAAGTTTAAGGAAATAAACTCAATAAAGATTTCTTTGATTTCTAGCTCTGCTTGCATCATAATCTACTCATGAAATGTACTTCTAATCGTAGAAAGCTGACATCATTGCTATCATAAGTTATCTGATCATGTTCGAAACAAGGAAGTTGGCGCAATACGCACAATCTAAACTTTACGAGTAATATTTGGAATGTTAAGAAACCGTCTAATATTGGGCTGCATGAATCTTAAATGAACAAACAGAACTTGTTCAGGCTAATTTTAAAATTGTCCGAAGGGATTTCATCCTCACAGAGAACCAGATAATGGAAACCCTGTGTATGAGCACTGCTCCAATGTGTACAGAAACTCCAATCTATGGTTTGAAATATTTGATTTACGCTAAAATGACTCTGATTCAGCACATACTATTAGCGACATGTCAAAAAGTAAATGTGTGCAACTCTTTTGAACCGTAATATGTTACATTGTGGGAATCTAACCCCTTCCGTTAAGTCCATCTTCGCTAGTAAATTAAATTGTTTTTTTTTACTAATGGTGGAAAAGTAATTCATATACAATTTGTATCTTAATATACAAGGATATACAACTAAATTGTTTTTTTTTACTAATGGTGGAAAAGTAATTCATATACAATTTGTATCTTAATATACAAGGATATACAACTTTGCCAAACTAGAGCTACACACTGCAGCAATGATTACTCATTGTTTGAAAGCTTTAGAATACACTATATTTTTTAAGGAAAAAAAAATCAGGATAATACAGCTAAAATTTTGAATATCTGAATAGAAGCTCTCAACATGGGTTAAGTTTATCTTCCTTTAATTTGCTGGCCACTGCTGCTGCTATTTTCATTTATGTCGCACAGAGTGGATCCACCGACAGATTTGGACAATTCATTCGTATTAATTATGTTTCTGGCTGAAGTTGTGAAACAAACAAACTAAATTTTCACACTACACCGCCTCATCAAGACATTCAATAGTTATTGTGCCCATCAGCATCTTATATTATAATCATATACTCCATTAATCAATGTTTATCACAATAATTGTTAATTGTATGTAATGTTTGATAGCAGATGCTGAAATTGGAACAGAATTGAGGAAGAAAAGTGGTTAACTGTCACAGTATCATAGTGTTACGTACGTACTACTACTATATGTGTAATTAATTTTGAATAGCATAAATCTCGTGTCCCAAGCGGGCCATGAAGAAGATATAGTTAAGATTTTTTATATTTGAATTCTAGAGGAATTGACTAATTCAGCGCCAAGTTTGAAACACATAATTCCACGTTATTACTTGTTTTGATCAACCAATCCTTTTTTGTGACGTTCTCCATATTAATATACGCAAGTAATACAGATAAAATTGTAATCTTAGTTGATTGAACGAAGCCACTCACACATGCGATTACATATATTTATGTCATTTTGAAATCAAATTATTATTTATTGGTGTTAACATGTAATATAATATAATAATTGCAAACCTCTTTGATATTGATCAAAAGAAGAAAGATATATATTCAATTGTTAATTCTTGATTCTAATCCTAATACATTCAAATATTTCAAAACTATTATCAGCAAATTTACATAAAAATCTCCAAGTTAGTTTGATATATTAATCAAACATTTACAACAAATAAACGAACATTAATCTAATTACATGAACTCATCACATCATATCGAAAATTCTCAATAAGGATGAACATTTCTACTCATTCCCAATCCATTTGTAGTAGCAAAGAACCCAAACAGCTCTTGTCTATATGGCAAATAAGATTTCCGTTTATCATTCTCCTTCCTCGCTTTACTCATCACATAATGTTTCTCATGCGCGGACGGTGCCGGAGCCGCGGTTTTCCCTTTCACCATTTTCACTTTCTTAACAACATTCTTAGTCTCGCCTGCGACGGAACTCGTTTTCTCTACCTTCGCCGGATTCAAAAACACGAAAGCATCTTTACCGTCACTATTACTTCTCAGCTTTGGATCTCGTAACTTCCATAACTTTGATGATCCTGTTGAATTACTCTTCACCGCTTTTTTTGGATTCCACTCGCAGTAAGTTCCTTCCACCGCTGAAGAACTCGACGCCGTCGCTGTCTCCGATGAAGACGGTGATTCGACGAAAAATTTCTTCACCGGTGAACGGTTTCCAGATTCGTTATCGTAATCGTCGGTGAAATGAAGATCCTGACCGAAAAAAGGAAAAATCGGACGAATCTGACCTTTATCAAACACATCATCAGCGGAAATCGGTGAAACGTTAGGATCTGCGAAAACAAATGTAAACTCATCATCATCTTCTTCTTCTACCTCTTGTTCTTCGTGTTTAACTTCGTTTTCGTTTTCGATTTTCTCGTCTTCGATTCTAAGCTTTGCGAAGAAATCGTTCTCAAATTTTCCTGAAACCTCGATAAGAGGTGAAGCTGAAACAGTTTGCATTGTGAGTGATTGCGTTTCTCTTTTCTTTTGTGTTTGGAGTAACTGAAATGAAATTGTTGTGTTTTTTTTTTTGTTGAAGTTGAAGATTGGTGAGGAGTGAAATGAAGGTTTTTGGGTATTTATATACGTGTGAAGTAAGGTGCCACGTGGCTATTCAAATATGGGACACAGTTGATTTTTTTATTTGGTCTTCTAGTGAAAAAAAAAGGGATTTTCCTTTTTGAATAGATTCACACGTTTTGTGTGTTCAAACTATTAACGCGGGGGAGGTTCGTCTCACCTTCGAGAATGAAATTCCTTGGCAGTAACTGGAAGTCAATGTTTTAAAAAAAGGGAAGTGATTTTTTCTTGTAGAACAAGGGATATAAGGATGATAAAAAAATTTCATCTAGAACAATATATAATTTTGACAGGAGTATTTTAATATGATTTTGTGTGAGATTAATAAAAGCATGAGCAAAGTTAACGTCACGGGTTATCTAACACCGTGAGCTGATCTCATTGATGACTTAACTTGGATAATAGGTGTGGGTGGCTGGGGGCACGCTTGTTAGTCAATTGTAGTTACTCCTCTGCCGTAGCGGAGTAATATACTTCATCCGTTTTTAATTATAAGTGAAATTGATTTTTTTGGTTTATTTAATTAATGATGTATGTGGTTTATATTATGGACCACATACATTATTAATTGAAAAAAAAATTAATATTACATTAAAAAGTGAAATGAATCAATTATTTTGGCACATTTTTTTAAAATAATTCCGTTATTTTGAGATGGAAAGAGCATTTACAAAAGAAGAAAAGAAAGACACGTGTAATGATGCTCATGCAAATCCCACAAATTTTTTGTTCGACCCATTTAGCATTATTCAAAATATACCCCCCCTTCCTTTAAAAAAAATAAAAAATACTCCCCCTATAAGCTTTACTCACCTAAAAAAAAGTATGTTTTACTTGTGTACGTGGTTGTATTTGACTCCCATTTTTTATTAGCCAAGCCTAATGCTGACCTTTTAAACTTTAACGGCTCAACAGCTCTTCTCAACTTATTTCCATATTATGCAACTCTTAACTTTGTTGACTTTCCAAAAACAAAATTACACAAAAATAATTTGTTGACTTTCCAATTTATGCTGGTGGATATCTGCTTCTAGAATTGGACGTGGACAAGAAATGAACCCACCAACATTTTACCTCGTCAAAGCTTGGTTCATGACAAAATATAATCTTGTCTTGATTATTAAGCCATTAATTTAAGGTATCGTTATCGCTAATAGTACAAACAAAAAGGATACTTCTTAATTGCCAATGAAAAAGAGTAGGGTAGCCAGTGCCAAAAACAAAAGTAACTCAAAATATTGGGCAGGAATCATGTGGGACCAACCATGTTCATTATTTCTATTTTTTTAAGAGGTACAAATTTATTAAAATATCAATCCCAAGCATAAGAAGGGACTTAGATTTTCTGCGGTTACAATATGAAACTTTGCGCTTTTTTACAACGTCAAATCCGGATCCCATAAGAAAGTGTACATGAATGAAGAACAACTAGGATACTAATAAAAGAAAATCAGATGAGATTTAGGGATTTTGTTTTTGTCTTTGATTTTGTTCGGGTTACTTTTTTTTTTTACAAGAAAAAATGGAATATATTAAGACCAAAGGAGAATCCTCATTAGTATAAGGTGTGTAAAAAAAAATTGGGTTACTTACATTTTGGTTTCTATGCCACATCATTCATCCTTGTCAACCTAAAACAGTTGCCACATCACCTGGTAGCAAAAAAATTTAACGTTAAGGACTAAATTGCTAACGGAGGTACACATCCAGGACTATTTTGTATTTTATCATGAGTCTTGAACCAAACTGACAACAATGTGCAAAGTTAGGGACCAAAGTACCATTTACCCTTCACAAAAATAATCCCTTAATTCTAGAGACTAGAGGCACAAGCCTTAAATTCCCTGATAGCATAAAAGGTATGACAAGGCATGACAATGCTTCTAGATAGTGGTATCAAATGGGTTGGTCAGACCCGCTCCGGAAGGCTCGATGACATAAATGAGTCAGCCCAACCCAATTCATTTGTAATTATGCCACGTATTCTAGAGCCTGATCTGATCCGTATGGAACAGTCTGGTCCATTTTTTACATCTTTATTTCTAGCGCTTTATCAAGTTCCTTTGGTATTTCATAATATTTCATCCACTTAGGGTGCTATTGATTTTTGTTGGGTCATGCCTATGAAGTTGCATCTTCAATTGAGTTATCTTATGGGTCATTTTCTTTGACAATAACATATTGGGTCATAACGTGTCTCCAAAATATCACAAGCTTCCTATGAGCTAGTAGCATTGCCAACCTTCTCTAACACAAAATCATCCAACATTGATGGATGAGGATGCGAGCTTGTTGATGATTCTTCCCTGTCTCTAAAAAATATTTTTTCCTCATCATTTTGATACAACTTTTCTTCAACTCGTGGTGTCTCAAAATGGTTCTATACCATCTTCAATACACTTTAAGAGCCAAACAACGCTTTCATACAAAAGCACCTTTTTTTTCCATAATTCTCCTTAGTAAGAAAAAGAAATTATAAAGTATATTCATGAGTTCCCATCGCTTAACTTCATTCTCTAAACTTTTAAAACTTGAACTTTAGATACCACTTTGTTAGAGATAACTCATAATTTATTTGATTCAAAATGTCAACTTGTACAATGGATCTACTTACGGGCACAATTAGATACATCTAAAATTACTTTGACGACTTTCCTAATTAATATAGATACTTCTATCGATTATTTTACACTTTTATATATTCAACTTATAAAAGTGTCGGCTTAGTGATAAGGGTTTGACTGTAACTTCAAGAGACAAGGTTGAAATATCATCCTAGTTAGTTCTACTTCTAAAATAGGTATTAGCGCCACCATTATTAATATTAATTTCCATTCATCATTTTTTTTATTAAAAAAAGTATGAAATCTATATTTCTATATAAATTTACGACCTCTTTGAATATATTTTTATCATCAAAATTTCAAATAATAATTAACATAAACATATTTTTTCCTCAAAAACATAACTCTAAACTACTATCAATATTAGTTTATTGAGTTACTTCTCCATAGAAATTTGAAAACTTCTTCATATTCTATTACTTCTCTCGCGTTAACTTAAATACCTATTTTTACTTATTACATATAACATTCAAGAGTAATATATCTATGTATAACAATATAAAGAATTCACACAAAAATACGACTACATAAAGGGTATGGTATTCAAATATAGTAAAAGACTTCATTTTCAACATGAAAAACAAGCTACAAAATTACAAAAAAAGAGAGTAAAATTAATAAATAATAATCATGTTCGCATAACTTTGAATTGAATATATAGATCGACTCTTATCTTTATCCTTATTAAAAAATATATGCAGATAGGGTACAACGATCCCTTATCAAGGATCAACTTAAGCTCGCAATGACAGTAACACATTATTTAGTTTACTATGAGATTTGTCACCAAGATAATCACTTGAGAATAAACTAAATAAAGTAAATAAATAAAATAGTCACAAGGAAGGGGGGTTTGAATTGTGACCCTTTAAAAATTATTCTGTAACTTAAAAAGTAATTCTCAAGTTGAAACTTGGAATGATTAAGTTAGTACCAGGCTTCAGAATGTTCTGATGTCTGAGAGTGTAAAAAACAATTTAACAAAGTAAATGTGTTTGTGTGTGTTTTGTGTTTGCAGTAAGTAAAAAGTGAAGGGAAGAGAAAGAACACATAAAGAGTTATAGTGGTTCACCCAACGTGGGCTAGTCCACTCCTCACAATCTTGTGAGAGTTTCCACTATGATGCTTGAGATAACCTCTCAAATC
>Ga0315915_1000979_pt1 | contig 32927 bp, 11 predicted proteins | sample MpolbnodulesMG_FD_207738 | JGI IMG/M metagenome (GOLD analysis project Ga0315915, IMG submission 207738) | Medicago polymorpha root nodule microbial communities from Los Angeles, California, United States - branched nodules | ecosystem: Host-associated > Plants > Roots > Nodule | place: USA... | reverse complement strand
ACAAACGTCTCACCGTCAATAAATTCAAGGGGGGAGGGAGGGAGGGAGAGAGATTGCAGAATATGAAAACAAGAAACCCCTTCTTTTCGTAGTACCATTAAAATTAGATATGTACATTACACAAACTGCTTTTATATGTTTGTTACATAAATGCAAGGTTTGTGATTTGCCGCAAAGACTATGAAAGCTTAAAATGGAAAAAGGGAAAAAGTAAATGATAAAGATGAATTGGAATGAACCTTGAGAGAGAAGTGATACGCCATTGTTTGTTATATTTTTTTGGGGTTCTGTTTTCTTGTCTTTATGAATTTTTTTAGATGTTTTTTGTATTTTTCCTATTTTTGTCATTTTTTTAGAGGTTTTTTGTATTTTTCCTATTTCTTGTCATGAAAAAAAGTATTTTCTGGATTTTAATTTTGTAATATTGGGCTTGTAATCTCAAATCCTGTATTTTTGTTAGACTTGTGTTGAATCAAAATAAGAAACTTAGTAAAATAAAACGAGTCTAATGAATGTTATTATTATTTATCGATTTTTTAAGAAATCAATTGATAATATAAAATAAATAAATAAGTGGCCGAAATTAAGGTATAAAAGAAATATGAAAAATATATATTTAATTTTTGCATTGATGTGAATACATTCGTAAATGTTTTTACATCAAATATTGTGGTCCAATAACTAACTCCTAATCCAATTTTCGGTATTGATAAAAAATATAAAAAAAAAAAAAGTAATTTATTTAGGGAATTTAACTTCTTAAGTGCTAACCTCATACTTTACAATTTTACAATTTTCTGGGTGAAATTTCAAAGGAATTTTGGAGAGCTTTACTCAAACAATCAAAACAGAAAAATTCATTATGTTGGAATAAATTTAGTGTTGTATGTGTACTATTACATACGGTCTGACTAAAGCTAAGGGTTTATACACCTTTTAATGGTTAATTATTGCAAACTACGAAAAATTATCTTAATCTAACAAGTCTAATAAGTTAGGATAGGGAAACACAACTCTCCAAATTTCAGAAACTTATGGTTAATGTTTATAAGCAAATATTAGTAGCTAGTTGTTTGAACTATAAACCTTGCTTGATTTAAGGTGTTGATTATTGTATGAAACATTAGGCAGTTATATCAGCAAATTTATTGATCTTATAGATGAAATTTAAGAACCCTACTTAAAATCAAGGTAGCCAGCAACAGTAAAAGGCCTCAACTATTTATCATTAAGTTCTTTTTTTTTAGAAAGAATCATTAAGTTCTACATTTTTTTCTTCCTTTTCAGCCTCTTTAAAATATATATTCTGAAAATTTCAAACTCAATACACAATTTTTTTCACTATACTAAATCAAGATCCATCACAAGCAGAACAAAATCAGCTTAGTTTATCTCATTCCAAATATCTTCTGTCTCAATATTTACAGCTCAATCAAGCCTACAATCCACGTTCTCTGCAGAAAACCTTGCTCTTGCTCATGACGATAATCTGCCAATAATAGGAGTATCCCACGGCATTAGCAAATATGCAAATATCTTCGGGAAACACTCGTGTCATACCAAAATGGATACTTTGAGGCCCAACAGATAGATCTAGTCAAATGCCAGCTGTTAGATTAATCTAGGGCTGAGATTATTCTCTCACAACCGTTAATCCAACAGCCAACATTTGATTGGACTAAGCTGCAAGGATGCCTCCACAATACAAAACCAAGAAAATAATCACTAGTCCACGGATTATGCAAAATGAAAAAATTTCATCTGATATGCAATTATAAGCTGACAGTTGATGTTGATGAAACTTGGAAGAAAGCAAAACAAAAGACAATGGTATATTTGATTATAACCCTAGTCCAGTGATTACAACATGTATATCCAATTCCAATTGAAAAGGTAGTGGATATAGAGCCATGTGCATACCATTGTTGGTTTTTCCTGAACTCAGTAAGCACTGGATATATGTTCTCAAAGGCTGTGTAAGTCTCATCTCTCACCTAAACAAAATTGAAATTAAAACATTAGTACAAAATGAGGCAGAAAAATGGTAAAAACATAAAACTCATGGGAGTATCTCAAGACCAATACCTTAGCTCCTGTCAGAACAATTTTCCCAGATACGAATATAAGCAATACTATCTTGGGTTGCTTCATTCGATAGATTAGTCCTGGAAACAACTCTGGTTCATACTATCACCAGGAACAAGCAAGTTCAACATATGTTTATCATACACTAAATTTCTACTATATAAAGAAATTAGGAAATCAAATACACATGCTCAGACACAACTTAAAATGGCCCTCTCCATCAATATCTATACTTGTACCGTACAGAAGGGTTGTGACTGAAAATACTCCCCACTAAGTGCTCTCCAGTTCAAATTTTAAAAACTCAACCCTTAAAAGATATAAGTAACTACAGAAGAAAAAAAAATGCATTTTGTAGTGGCTATTTTAAGGACAAAGCAACTTCTACTTGATAATATAAAATAAATCTGGATTTGTGATTGATTGGCTGTCATGGAAATCAGGATTGGCTTTGCATCTGTTTTGTTTTCCATAGTGCACACTTTAGATACTAGTGTCTCTAATGAAGTTCCAGTCTTCTGTAAAAATACTAGACTTCAGGTATATTATCCAAGGGAACAGTGTTAAGAGTCATGTGAGATTGATAATAGTGATACATTATTTCCACAAATTCGCCAGGGAAAATAGAAAGCAATAGCTTTGTATCATACTTACACTTGAGAAAGCACCGTGGGAATATGCAAGACCCTCCAGCCGTATGGGGAACTTGACATCACAAGAGCCGACAATGTTCTGAATCTTAAAATCCTAAAGCACAATATAAAAGGAATAAATCAATTATCAAGCACCACTCATGTATTGTTGGGTGGGAAAATGATCAACAATTTTGCATAAAGCAACTTTTGTAGAGATAATGAGAAAGAGTAGAAGTAACACCTTAAACTTAGCGGGGAAGCCCAGTTTCTGGATAATTCTAGCATACTGAACAAGGAGAAAACAAAAATTAGAAAATATTGTATACTATATAAATTTTCGAAAATGTGTTTATCATGTTTAGCCAAATATCATTGTTGGTTTAAGAAGCTTAGTTTTAAAAAAAAAAAAATCTACACAAAAACAAGCTAAAGATTAATGGCAAGGTTCTCAACTTCAATAGTACAAAGGAAGAATGAGCTTAGAGAAGAAAAGAACATTAACTTACCTTCCTTGCAGCCAATTTTGATTGCACCTCACTCTTAGCTCCAGTACAGACCTACCAATGGCAATTAAAAATGCATTAAAAGAAACCCATAACAAGCAACATGTTTAAATAATCTGTCATTGCACAAGTAGTGATAGAGGCCCACAGAAAGAGCAGTAAACAATTTGGTTCAAATATAAATAGAATATCTTCCTCATTTTTATTTTTATGCACAAAATATATTGGGGTTTTTCCATTATACCCTCTTAACATAGTATCTATGCCTGGCAAGAGAAACCTTTTTTTTCCGTCCATTCTGTTTCTCTCCCCTTTGTATTTGTCCATCACATATCTACAGATCCGAGGTTCATTTCACCTCCTACCAACCACACCACCCTCATTGACCATCTAGCACTATGAGGCTCGCCTCACTAGAGCAACGCAACCACATGCGTCGACTAAATCCCCATTCGGGAAGCACATGGCAGCTCATTTGAACCCATCTCTGACCAAAATCATTACAGTCCTCTCAACAAAATTAAATTCCAACCACCCCAGCCATCACATCACCTTCTCAACTAGTCACCCCGCAGTGGTTAAATGACTCCAAAATTCTAGGACAACTCTTGTGATACAGGCCTTGATTGGGCCACCAAAACAAACAACCAAGTACAAGTTGGTTGTGAAACTGTATCAAGCTATTGCAACTAAGTTAGACAAAAGTACTACACGCAACGAAAAGAACGTACCATCTTGCCAGATGCAAAAATAAGTGCCGTTGTTTTTGGCTCCCGGATCCTCATAATCACAGCAGCAAAACGCTGCAAAGGTTCAAATCACAGAAATCAGCACTGCAGAAAAAGGACTAACTAGCATGACAACATATTAAGCATAAAAGTTTGTTGTTTAACTATTCATCATTGATTCAGATAATAAAAGTGTAGTGCATAAGTGGTTTGCATCAATAGTAATGCTGGTAGAATGTCTTATAGATCAACCAAGACTCTTAAGGACCAGATAGAAAGACTGCCAAGGAGACCAAACTCCACAACTAAACAAAAACCAAGTCAACCTTCATTGGAATTGTGCTGCAAAACAACAAAATATGTGATGTATATGTAGCTGAAACTCAATTGAAAAACAAAACTTGCCTTGGGATTGTACTCTGCATTACGAGCTTGAAGCGCAATTGATTTCAGCTCCAACTTACAGTCCAAATTGACAGTTGATACAATATTTCTGGCAAATATAAATAGCACATTTTTAGATAATATAATATGTACACATATGCAATCAATAAACTATCTCAGTATTTCAGCGTCAAGCATATTGAGCATATGTTTTGAGTTTATCACACACACACACACACAAGAACATAAACCTGGGAAAGAATACACCACAAAACAAGTAATTCCAACTGGAATATAATTACTCTCCATTATGAACATTTTAATTTTACCAAATCGCATTCACTAAAGCTTCGTTGGCATAAAATTTTATTGGGCTAAGCCCCTTAAAAAGAGCAGTTATCAGTAAAACCAATCAAACTGTATGCTCCAACAATTGAAAAATACGGAAAACAGGACTGACCATGTACAGGAAAGTGTCATGCAAGATTGTTTGTTCAGCCCAACTATCAATAAACTCATATGAACCAAGCTAAAGACACAAGCTAAATTTTGGTATCAGTAAACCAATCAGAAAAGAGTTTATTTGATCATTATTATTTGCATGTAATACTATCAATATCATAAATGGGGCATCACCAAGTGTTGGTTTGGATAACTAAATAAGGCCACTTATTTACTCTGTGGCACAGACACCTCTGATCGAAGGCATGTTTGGGGTCCGACACACAGACACATGTGATTACATTTAATTAATTTGTTTTCTTAAATTATGACCGGTGTTGACGTCATGTAGGTGTCAGTGTCCGTGTCCGTGTCAGTGCTTCATAGAAAACCATAACCCAAACTCTCATATCACTCATTTGAATCAACCAAAACACACAGCAAACAAACAATCACTCATCTTCTCATGCTTCTAATCACAATGAAACACTTAATTGAAAGAAACTCACTGAAGAGTAGGCACAATTCCAGAAGGGTGCTTTGATAGATCCACAGGTTGGCTCCCTTCCAATCCTTGATCAGCCATGAGCTCCTATTCACTCTTAATTTGTATATGCTATTCTTCAAAATCAACACACAAAAAAAACCACCATATTCCACATTAATCAGTACCAAAACCTTAACTTAATTACGAAATCATAAAAACCCAGATCTCTAATTATCCAATAATCATTAAAAAAACAAAGAAAAAAACCAATTAGGTTATAAAAACATAATCTTTAAGAAAAACAATCTTAAAAAAACATTTTTTTTCTTACAATTAGATGTAAATTTCAAAAGGGTATTTAGATCTAGTGATTTTAACGAAGTATTACGGAAATCAGACCTTAAAAGTGATTTTTTTTTGTTTTGGATGTTTTTTGTATGATTTTTTTGACGGATCTGAGAGAAATTGGAGTTGAATTGAAGGGAATTGAATGAAGAAGAGTGAGAGCGGGAAGAGATTGAAGTGAGAATTTGTAAGTTGGGGTATAAAAAGGGAGAGAGTTTATATATGTAAGAGAGATTGTGAATGCGATTGGAAGAGAAGAAATGATGGATCTGTTGGATTATGAAGATAGAGGAGAGAGAGTGGGGGTAAAAAGAGGTTGGGGTTGATTTGCCACCTACTTTTTTATTTGTGACTGTTTTGCCCCTTTTGTTGGAAGAAAAGGTAACGTTTTATAGGGGTATGATAGGAATGGTATATATGGGTGAAGGTTAAACGGCAATTATGTGTGTCGTTTTATCAACTTGCTATCTATGTAAGAATGTCACGTTTTTGATTGAGTGATCTTGTCCGTCTAAAAATACAAACATTGATCTTGTCTACGGTGAACAAGGTTTTGATCTGATTTGGATTTCTTATGTAATTGTGTCACGCAGTTACAACTTCTGGCCGTTAGATTAAAATCAATATCTAAGATTGTTTAACCGCTATGAAACTTAGATACATGATACAATATATATACGATACGGCATCGATACGTCGATACGAAAATTTTTTAAAATTTAAGATACGATACGGTTGGGATACTTCAATCAAAAATTAAATTTAAACTACATATTAAAGCTCAAAATACAAAATATGGGCTAAAACTCAAAAGCAAAACAAATTGGCGCAAAACCTAGAGCAAATAGACATAGAAAAACGATAAGAACAATGAAATTGCCTTCACACAACAATCAACAATAACATCGTTCTCAAATAAATAAAGAGACACAAAACAGACGGCGACAACAATAGAAATATAAATGTAGGTAATATTGATAATAAAGAAAGCGGCAATTATTAAATTAGATATATGATATATCCTAAATAGAAAACATCATTACTTAATCAATTACATATATACCAAATATAATAAAAACATCAGGTAACCTGCACATAAGGATGAGAATAGGTTAGGCTGGCCTACAGGGGCGTACGGCCTAGCCTATGAGAGGCCAGACTTTTTTCTTAAATAGAGAAGGTCTAGACTTTTTAAAAAGTCTATTTAGCTTAAAAGGTCAAGCCACATGTCATTCAAAAAGCCTATTAGGCCTATTAGGCCGACCTATTTAAGTAAATATTAATAATATTATTTATTATTATATTATATTTTATACTTTGAATTAAAATAAAAATTTGATAACTTTTTCAGCAATTTAAGATTATTAGTATACATTAATTGTTTGCATATTTAAATGTATTATTATAAACCAGAATTGAAATATGATACAATATATAGTCAAATTCCCTAAAAACTCATGTTGATTATCAAAAGAGAGTTTAATCTAATCAATATATTACTTCGGTAGTCTATTTAAACTTAGATCACATTACTTATTTAAAGATGTTCATATGAAATAAGCTTTTAAACAGACTAGCAGGTCGTATCAGGCTTTCAGAATGCTAGGCTCGGGCCTAAAAAGTAAGCCTATGACAGGCCGCAGGCCTTCAAAAAATTTGGCAGGCCAGACTCAGACCTTGCAAAGCCTAACTCGGCCTAGCCTATTCCCGCCCCTACCTGCAATATCGTTTTTCCACCGCCTATCGCTCGTATCCCTGATATATCTTAAAAGTATCGGATAATTGCTTTTTTAAAAAATAAAATTTAATCTTTGGATACTCTCTTGATACGTATCAGAAAGGATCGGGCATGTATCAATGCAGGATACGCAGGGGATACGGTATGTCATCCATTTTGAAGTATCTGAGCTTCATAGTTTAACCGTATTAAATTGAGTTTGAAATTTGAACCATCTGATCTCAAATCAACGGCCATGAACGGTTATAACATGAAACCGCGTGAAAACTTTACAGCAAGGAACCTATATCTGTTTTGATCTCAACCATTAGATGATTTGACAAAGTTATAATATATATCATCAAATAATGATCAAAGGATTGCAATTGAAAACTGTGTGAAACTGTGGGGTTTCTTTAGAGTAGAGAAATACTGGTCCTTATAGGACTGCAGTTCATGTGGTCACTGTGATATGTAGAGAGACGAGAGTGATTCGTGTTTTAAAGTTTTAACAAAACAAAAATATGAGTTGTTAAATGGTGGTGTGATTACGAGTTTAAGTAGAGATTCAGTATGGTGGAGGCATATTTTAAATAGTATGGTATGAGTTTCAGAATGACTAAGTTAATTGGGTTTTAAAAAATGGAAAAAAGTGATTGGTAATGGGAGGACTCGTTGCTTGGCATGATCCTTGGGTGGAGACAATGGTTAACAAATTAATTTCGTAGATTATATAGTTTGACTATTCATAACAAAAGGTCAATGTTTTTAATCTGGTGTTGAATTGTGAAGAAGGGGGCGGGTTTATGTGGTGTTGCAGGAGTATATTTTTTGATTCGAGGAAGAGTTGGTTGTAGGGTGTTCTTCATATGTTGATAATCTTATTTTGCAAGAGAACAAAGTTAAACGAACTTGCAGAAATATGCTTGGTAGCAAGTTTTTAGTCAAAGGAGCTTATGAGATGTTGATGTCGGACACATCTTATGCGATTTTATGTGGAATAAAGTTGTTCCAGTAAAGGTCTATATCTTCGTGTGGATGTTATTACAAAATAAACTTCCTACAAAGAATAATATTGTCGGTTGAGGAAAAGCTTTTATAGACTTGCATTATGCTAGTGGATGTGCCCTCTTTTGGTAATATTTGGATTTTAGTTTTGTATTGGTTGTGCATTAGTAGTATCATGGTAAATAGTGTATTGGTACAAGCTTAATTCGGTTGGCTTATATTTGAATAGTAAAGTGCGTCGTGAAATGCCAAAATTATTTGAATGAATTGTGTATGAGTTTTATTCACACTACATGTACTAACATTATTCATTTCTTCAAAAAAAAAAATGTACTAACATTATTCATAGTGCACTTTACTATTCAATTAGATGTCAATCTTATTTGTCAGAGGGTTTTCCTCCTTTATATTTGGATGACTTGTGTGAGTTATTTGGAAAGTTCGAAATGTCAATATCTTTCTATAAAAATAGCTTGTATTGATTTATTTTTTTATAATCCTCCGGTTCTCAAGGGAAAATTACTCTATTAATCCGGAGTTTGATCTGGAGTTACGTGAAGTCTGATAAATAATTATTCCACCTATGAATCAAACTTAGGTTCTTTTGAACAATATATCATTGATGGAGCTCATTAACTATTTAAACTCAATTGCTTGGTTTGGATAATTTAAATTTACTATTAAATTGTTGTCATGGTGATTGTTCAAAAAAGAATCTCAAAAGATTTAATGTCTAGCTTCATCAATAGTAGTCACATCCTATGATGTGTTTGAGTGTTATGGTTCATTCTTTTGATAGTTTGTTGTTTTGATAGGCTTCATTACTTTAGTATTTGTTTTTTACATCATTGAGACATCTTTAGCCTTGACTAGTTTTCATCGATATATTTGTTTGATTTCGTAGAGAGAAAAAAAGAAAGTAAAAAGTGAGCTCACTCAAACTCTCTCTTTTTTACTGAGAGAAATCAACGTGGATCTCACACTTTAAAAATAAAATCCTCGTAAAGTGGCGGAACACACATATGTTTCATCTAATTAAAGAGGAAGTGTTTGAATGAATCTTTAAAAGAGTGTTGTTAGCACTTCTCCGTGTATATGAAGTTGCAATTGCAAATATATCAACGACTTGTCTCATAGTTTTGTTGCACGGGGTATGTTTCATTAGAAGGTATCATTGAAGTAAAAGTTGTTAAAGTTAGTTATAAGTGATATGACATGAGTCATGACATGGTATAAAGCCCACTTAAAACAATCCAAGAGTTCTACATTGTTTTACCAGTAAAGAATTACATTTTAAAATCACACCATAACTTGTTCTCTTTACAAATACAGTACAACTTGCAAAACATTCATTTCATTTCTCAAAATAAAATAAAGGTTGAAATTCCACTCTTTAGAGCAGATTCACTTGGAGAGTGAACATAAAGAGAGGCTGTGAATTGTGACGAGTAATTAAATTAGCTATGCTACAACATAATACATAGTTGCTGCAAAGAAGTGTGACACATGAGCCAACCCAATGAAATAAGGCTAGTTGAAAAAATTGACTTGCATTTTTCAGTTAATCCTATAAGCAGGATTTTAACTAGATTGATTCACTTTGACCCTTGTAAAGAATAATCACGAGGGAAATGAACAAAAAGCCCAAATGGTCCAATTTTCACTTTAGCCATACAAGTATTTTTGAAGTATCATACAAACATAAAAAAGATTAAACTATGAACCTTATTCTATGAGTATTGTTAAATTAAACACTTGACCAAGATCACACAAAAGAAACACAGAACATATAAAAACCTAGTGATGCAACATTGATTCTGAAATTAGCCTCAAATTTGAGCTGTAATAGATGTTTGTTGCTCCTTTTGCACTACTTCCTGTTGGAGTTGCTGAGGTTGTTCTCCTTGCCAGTTCCACACAATGTCCTTAAGTGCTGGTCTAATCTCCTGTTGCATAAGCTTCTCATACTCCACTGTATCCCCATCAGACTTTTTAAGTTCCACAAGATGGAAGTGAGGAGTAATCTCGAAAATCTCGGCATCAATGTTCAGAATCCCTTTCCTTCCTTCCTTTGATCCTTCCAACTTTAACAAACCTCCATCTTTTTTCTTTACTTTCAATTGAAGACACTTGCAAATCTCTTCCAGCTTGGAGATTATAGTTGATGCAGGCTTGTTAGACGTAAACCGCATCTCTTTCTTTTGAATTCTGTCTTCGAACAAACTGGATAAATCAAAACCGGATGAGAAGGAGATGATATCAAAGGCGTTTAAGTTGTTGCAAGGCTTCACCTGTTGTTTTGTCTCCGTATTAGAATCACCACCGTTCTCGGATACTTCAAACACTCCTTCAGCGTGGAGAGAAGTAAGTTCGCTGTTTTCAGTCTCGATGACAACGGGCTTCTCTAATCCTTTTTTAAACCAAGAATTTTCCATGATCTTGGCCATTGATATCCGAGTCTTTAAACTTGGATCCAATATTTTGGACAACAACCGGCGAACCTCTGGTGCAAACCATTTAGGAAATTTGAATTCCCCTTTACCGATTTTCCTGTACATCTCCATCAGATTTTGATCATGGAATGGAAGATAACCGGCCAATAGAACATACAAGATTACTCCGCACGACCATATATCAGCTTTACTCCCATCGTAACCCTTTCGGTTTATCACTTCCGGAGCAACATACGCAGGCGTACCACATGTAGTGTGGAGTAATCCATCTTGGCTCTTAGTTTCAGAAAGTGTACTCAAACCAAAATCTGAAACCTTCAAATTTTCATTCTCATCCAATAGTAGATTTTCAGGTTTCAAATCTCGATGATACACACCCCTGCTGTGGCAGTAGTCAACTGCGCTAACCAGCTGCTGGAAATATCTCCTAGCAACATCTGTCTTGAGCTTCCCTTTTGCTATCTTGTGGAAAAGCTCACCGCCTCTTGCATACTCCATAACAATGAAAATTTTGGTTTTACTAGCCATTACCTCGTAAAGCTCAACCACATTCGGGTGTCTGACTAATCTCATCACTGAAATTTCACGCTTAATTTGATCAACCATACCAACTTTGTAAACCTTTTCTTTATCAATTACCTTAATGGCCACACTTACGCCAGTTATAAGGTTCCTAGCATGGTAGACCTTCGCAAACGTTCCTTGGCCTAATAATCTTCCAAGCTCATATCTTTGCATAAGCACACTTCCCTTCGGTTCCATTTCGGTAACACTTTTTCCTTACAACCAATACTACTACAGTACTACTATAGATTATATGGTGCTCAAAGCTCAACCATCTTCACAAACATCAGGTTTTGAGGTTATGCAACTACCGAGATTTCTAGCTACCTCAGGCACATGAGTACAAAATAGATATTGGTGGTAAACTAGATATCCAATCTCATCAAGTATTAAAAAGGTTAGCTCAGATGGAGATACAGCCTCATTAACCTCAGAGAAGGAACTCTTCACTTTCAACCACATCTTTCAGCATCCCCTGGTTTTGGTAATGACTCTAGGAAGCAATAAAGCTGAACCTGGTTAACTTTCAATTGCTCAAAAGTAAAACATGTAATGAAAGACACACCTGAAACAAAGACGTAAATTTAGTTGGAAACATTAAACAATCCAATCAAGATAAATGAATAAGATAAAAGCTATTCTATACATATAAGATGCATAAGAAACTGAAGGCCGTGATTAAATTTATAATGATATAGGTAAAATTTTACATATGTCATTAGAAAAAGCGACACATATCTGACCCCAAAACAAAAAGAGCATTAATAGCAAATGATTGAAAAGAGGCATAAGAAAACAAACTCCGAACAACTACAGAGTATAAGCTGTCAAAATTTAAGACTAGGGTGTTACAATGCTTAGGCAAAGCAATCAGGTTAAATCAAATAGAAAATCAGCTGATTAGATAAGCACCATGCCTGAACAAAAAGTTGAACTGATACAGATACAAGAATTTTGAATAATCTAAGGTATATGTATAAGAAACTATAATCTTATAAAAACAAATTAACTGAAAATAAGACTAGAGCTGTACAGAATTTCTCTATTGATCTCTGTACAAATATCAACATAAACAACAGAAAGAACATGAAACCTTTAACAAAATAACAATATTTTCTGTTTATAGTTCTGCAGATCTAGATCGGTGCCTATTCAATTCAAACAGTGTCAATATGTATCCAAATCGACTACGCAATTATTTTCATAATTTTTTTTTACATACATACATGTATCTACTAGTACAAACCAAGGCATCCGCTATAATTTTAGAGTACCAATACTTCGTAGCTGTTTGGGGACATCAATGCAGTTTGAGGAAGAAAGGAAAACCTAATTACCTAACAAGATTGAAGATAGACACCATGAACAAATCTTTACCAAAACATATTCATAACCTAACTCTCATAACTTCCACTTTCATATTCATAACCTAACTATCATAATCTTCCATTCTCCCTACCTACTTTCATATTAATTCCACATGCCCCTAATCTTTACCAAAACATGTGTTAATTAAGGTTAATGACGAACAAGTTTAAAAAAAAAAAAAAAACTTTATGATTTGCATGACTATCAATAAATTTGTATGCAATACCACAACTGTGCATGTTCTAAATCCTAGTGGATTTGACAGAAATCACAATGAATTTGACAAAATCACGTGACACCATGATTTTGTTCAAGCTGAAAAATATATTTTTGGTCGCGATGTCACATACTATCATTATTTTAAATTCACTGTCAATCCAAGCATAGAAGTGTATGTGTCCGTGCTTCATAAAAAAGAACAAAAGAAAGCAAAATACTTAAAATTACCTTATATGGTGCAGAGTAAAGATCTGAAGAACAAAGAAGAAAACTGACAAGTGTTTGAATCTTTAGAAGAATTATTTATTCATTTGTTAGTAGCTGCAAAATGTGTAACTAAGAAGAAAAAAAGTGGCAATAAACAAAACAAGAATAGAGAGAAAAAAGTTTTGTAGTTTTAACGTTGTTTGAGAAAACAAGGGACGCGTTAGTTGCTTGTTCTTATAACCCTTGGGCTCTAACTTCGTGGCAATTATGATTGTGACGTTTAGTTCTGTCAGGGCCAGATATTGTTGATTTTTTTTAAACTTTTTTTAAAAAAGTATAGTTTTAATTATTATTTATTGACATTATTTTTTGTATCGTCCAAATTAAAAGCAAATGATTTTATATTAATATTGTTTGATTTTATTACCGTTATTTATAGAAATTGTTTTGCTTTCTTTGATCGCCGTTTTCTCATTTTAAGAGTCAATGTATCAAATCACTCTGACTCGTTTTCCAAAACAAGTTCACAAAATGCTGATATAGATTTTTATTAAATTTTGATGAAATACATAGTACTATAAAAAAACTTACCAGTAAAAGCATAAATTTTATAACATTTTTTTAATAAGATGGTATCTTAATTAAAGTACGAGTGAAGACACAATATAATATGAGTTTATTTTTTGTCGAGAACTAAATTGATTCGAGAGAAAATTTTGAGAAACCATGCTGAATCTCCATTTTTAACCTATTTTAACAAAAATTATGTAATCAATATTATCATCATAAACTTTCACGTATACCATTACATATGCTTGAAGCACATTAAAGATATCGTTTACAGTAAAGTTTATCCGTAATAGCAATTAAAGATTGCAATAAAATGAGACTATACAAAACTAAGATCTAAACATGCACTAAATTAAACTCAAATATTAGCACATTTTGAAAAAGTTAAAATAAGATGAGGTTGAAAAGATGAGGATGAGTTCTTTTTAATTAAAAACAGAAGCTGTAGCCTTGTTGACAATTAAATATTCAAGTGCTCAAAGATATTTAGCATCAAAACTATATAAAATTGCTCAAAGTGGAAGCATATCAACAACCATGATTCCATCAAATAAATTCAAATAAAATATTTATGTTATTTTTTTATAGCAAGTTTTATAGTATTCTTTGAAGCAAAGTTTAATCTAATCTCACTGCTAAAAAACAAAAATTAATGAGGGATATTTAGTGAGGGAAAACGTGAAATCTCTCTCTAATTCCGTCATTAAATTTTGCGACCAAGGAATTTGTGAGGAATTTCATTTTTTCCGTCACTAATTTTCCTCGCTAATTTTGCTTTTTCTAGTAGTGTCTAATTAAGGACAAACTATTCACCTAATTTGCCAACTTATTTGGAGCCCCTTCAACGTCCATTTAGCCATCATATTCTACTTTTTTTAATAATAAAGAATTAAGATAACAATAAATATTTGTCGGCATCTGCATATATTATCCAATATCCCTTTAAATCAAAGCTCACATGGACAGTCATAATGCTCATGTATTATTCATCATCAACATCGATCATGTAGTAGTGCTTAGCTAACACACCGAGCAAAATATTAATTTGATTCATCATCACTCAAAAAAAAAGGGTAAATATAACATAATTTTCTATTTAATTAAGTTAGGGAAATAATGAAGAATCAACAAAATTGGCTTGTTTGATTGGTGGGACAAAAACAAACAATGAAACTTCACAATCTTGTGATTCACGACAAAGAACAAATCATGGATTGACACATTGCATATGAAGCCTCGTCGCAGCTGAACGCAGGTGTTCATGTTTTATGTTACGTATCTACGTATTATTGTTGTTTCCCACTAGAGAGTGACCATACATTGTTTCTGTTTTCTTTTTAATTATAGACCACATATACATTTTATTGATATGAATTACTTGTTTTTAGAACAAATTAAATATAGTAAAATAAATTTCTGTGTAGGGAGATTTTTGCATTAAAGTTAAATATTTGTTTCCTATGTTTTTTATGTGGCCGACAGACACTACATTTTCCACACTAGAGAAAAGAATTCCGGTGGTCTTAACTCGTTTGAATAAAATTGTGTGCAACATTCAAACATCAAAATAGTCTTCTCTCAACTCTCTTCTTCCAGTTTCATTCCTTCAAGCATGCTTGCGTTTTTATTTTATCATTCTGAAATATGGGATTTGACATGAGATCTGAACATATAAGATTTGGATTTGTAATTCTTTGTTTTCTAAACGAGGGTGTGAAAAAGACATTACTAGTTTTTTTTTTTCTTCTATTGGTTTTCGTTTTGGTTCTCAAAACTTTCTTATTCTTAAAATAGGCTAACCCGTCCTAAACCGTAACATGCGATCCGTCCAATCCGAAGTCTAAAAATGGCCGAGTTTAGGTCTCATAACTCTGCTCGCAGATTGAACTGTCTGGTGCTCCCGCCAATCCGACTTGTTATCCACCCCTAGGTAAAAAAATGGATAATAAATCATGTTGTTGTGATCATATTTTGATAGTTGCGAACAAAACATTGTTCATTGCTAATGTGATATTTTCTACTTTTGTTTCATTTTGTGCTTAACTCAATTCCACAAACATGAATTTTTAAATTAATCATATCAAATCTAGACTATATCTCAAACTAACGTTTGATTTGTACTTTTCTTATATGTCTCTTTGTGTCATAAAAAAGAAATATTATAAATATATATTAAATAGATAATAGAAAAAGTGGAAATATGCAGTTTTTTATTTGCAATTACCCAAAAAAATATTAATATATGAAGTGATTTTCTATCCATTAAAATATTAATATTCAGTAAATACCCGTCTCGTGTAAGATATGATTAAAAATGTGGTTGATCTGAAAGGTAAGAGATTCAAAATAATTAAGGGTTCTATCTTTCATTTTTGTGTTTAAAGAAAACTCATTTGAGAGGATATATATTATGTGTATTCGATGAATCGTAGCGGATAATAGTCACTACTAAATGAAATAAGATTCTTTGTCATCAATGTTTTCATGGAGTCAAAACATTGGTGGCGGTCTGATCTAAATCTAACAACTTAGAAAATACAAATTTTGATTTTTACTCTACTATTAAAAAATGCCGAGTTGATTTTGAATTGTCTGATTTTGATCGAACAACTTCTGATGTATGATTGCGAGAATACTTGTACCTACAGACAGCATCAAATCGAGGACCTGCTAAATAGAATTGAATACTTTTCATCTTTTACACAATTTATAAATAAATAAAAACTAATCCGAGTATGAAATGAAGTTTATTAAGAATAACGACAACAATGCAAATCAGAAACACTATTATCAGAGCTTATCCCTTCACATCAAGGACATTTGTTTAGTTTTTTTGTACCAAAAAAAAAATGTGTTTCTTAAAAGAGAATATCACCAATCTTATCACAACATTACCGAAATTTGGCACGTTCCGTGAAGAATAATCATATATTTCACATCATGATATCATTAGGATCATTCATCTTAATAAATTATACCTCTAAAAAGTTTTTTATTAATTATATAAATGAAAGTTAATCACATGCTATATAAACGAATGAAATCAATGAATAGACAAAATAAAGATTAACTTCATGAAATATCTCTAGAAACCCTAATAAATGGCTTTGGATAGTCTTTATCCATATAGTGGGACAGGTCAACTGGAGTTTTCATTAAAGTTTCTGAGATAAAATTTTGATCTATTTTTACAATTAAAATTAAAAATATCAATAAAGATTTTTCGGTATTAACTAATGAAACATGAGTAAAAAGTTATTTCAGAATATGAAACATATTAGATTGAAATATAAAAATCCTTTAGTTTTTCTCCCTCAAAAAAAAAATCCTTTAGTTTTTAAGATAATTTTTAAATATCATTGTATTATGCGCAAACTGTTCTATAAAGTATAAACTAATATTTTATTTTATTGAAAGAATAAACTAATATTTGAGGTAAAATAAAATTATCATTTCAAAAAAAAATTAATTGTAACTTTTTTTCCATATAATTTTTTATTTTCCCCATTTTTACAACTTAGTGGCTTGGTTGTAAGAACATTTTACGTGAATACCTGGATCACCACACTCTCCTTTTTCGTGTGCGTTTATTTTAGTATGTGTTGACCACTAAACCAACAACAACTTTTTTAAAAAAATGAATAAATATTCAATTGGATAAACATTGAAGGGTTTGGATAGTTCAACTCATTTTAGTTAAGGATTAAAGGAGTTGAAGAGTGAAAGATTGAAGTTCAAATTTTGGCAAAAAAGAATAGATAATAATATAACAACTAACACATTAACATTGAAAAAAAATTGAACAAAATACAAAAAACAAATTGGATAATAAAAAAAAGAAAGCTTTGTTAAAAGATAAAATAAATCAAGATAAAAACAGAGGAGCGGAAAAAATCATTTGATCGAATATTTTTTTTTGGATTTAAAGATATACATGCATTGTTATATTTGTCAACTTCAATTATTTCACAATGAAAATTCTCTATTTTTCACATCACACCACTTTTGTAAAAATATTTTGAAATTAGCGCCATAACATAAAACGAAGTGTTTCACCAGATAACTGTGTAAAATTAGTTTACATTGACCGTGCATATTCATTAAAGTCTAATTTTATACAACTAAATATATATACATTGTTTAAAATATTACGAGGCATCCTAATCCTTTTTACAAAAAATATACTATCAAATCAAATAGAGTAAATGTCCAAATCTAGAAGAGGAGCAACCTAAGGATAAGCACACATTCATACCCAAAAAAAGGGAGATTAGCACGACATGTTCAATCAATATTCTTTTTTTTAGGCAATGAATCAATATTCATATGTAAGAGGAAAGAGACATCTATATTTAGCGTTATATGATATCACAAACAATACTCTACCTCTAACAAAGGGAATTTGTGGAAACCAGGAAGAAAAAAAAAGGATAAGTACATCAATGTAAATACAAAGTTTTAGAAACCTTTACTTTTGCTTAAAATCAACTATTTTAAGCAAACTCAACTCTATCTATTAAACCTACCACTTTTTAATAAAACAATAAAGACCAAACTATTTTAAGAATGTTTGCTCATCTTCAAAAAATTGCTGTATGCAACATGACAATACTCATACCTAAGAAATAAAAATCAAATTGTTAAATTTATATTAGAAATTGTAAGCATTGGTAAAAAAAAATCTCATTTTTGCGAATTGGCAAATATTGCACATCTTTAAAATTGTAAAACACCGTTCAAAATAGATCATCTTTTATGCAGGGACCGAGGTTCGAACCGCAGACACCCCACGTTTAATTGTGTGAGTTCTATCCACTAGGCTACTAGACAAAAAAATAATAAAAATAGAATTTTTTAACTTGTGTAAGAGGTTAAGACGTGACACGTCAATTGAAACATGGGTTGATTAGTAAATATGAATTTATAATACTACCCCTAATTAGTCAATGAAATATGATTATATTGGGATTATTCAATGATTCCTAATTTTTTGTACTTATATTGTTATCCTCATTAACGTTGCAAATAAACACTTTGTTAAGCTTTTCAAATTTCATTTATTCCGGCAACACCAATTTTGTTTCCTCTTCTTCTTCTTCTTTTTTCTTTGGTCTCTACAGTCAAACTTTTGGATTAAAACAATTAAACCACTCCTAATACGAGTAAACATTGGCAGTTTCCAAAAATAAATTACTGGCAAATTAAAAAAAAACTAGAAAATTTGGTTCAATGTACTTTTTTTGTTTGAAAAGAAGAATATGAATTAAAAAAGTGTATAGTTGCTCACATATGCGTCATGTATCAGAATAGGGTTTGATCACTTATCACTTTGAATTTTATGTTTTGAAGTAAAGTATTGCAGCTGCTCATGTTTACAAATTATTATTTTTTGTTATATTTATAATTAATTTCAAAAGTTGGGTTTCATTGTTAATGGTTGCACTCTTTTATGGAAATTAAGCTAGTGGCTTGTGACGGAAAAAAATGTTAGTAATTAATTGATATATTAGTTTCTTATTCGTTGGAGTTTGAATCCAATACCTTTAATTCCTCGTCCGTTAGCTCGATGTTTTTTTTTTATATAAAGGCACATATTATTATTTCACTTTTTATAAAGACTTAATATTTTTTATTATAAGACTCCGATTTTTAAAGGAAGAATGCTTTAGTAATCAAGAGTTTGTTCACGGGGTAAGTAAAGTCTGACAAAAAATTATTCTAGAATTGAACTTGAATTCTTCCAAGCGAGACGTCCTTTAATAGAACTCATTAACCACTTGAATACAATCACTTGATTTTTGATAGATGAGTATGAGACATAATATTTTGATCCACCTTTCATATGAATTTGTGATGGATCACATACATCAAAGTGAACTAAAGTCAAACCAAATGACATTCTTTTATATAATGCACGTTCGTCGTTACACACCTTCCCTTTAGATTTTCATTTGTTAAAAGAAGCAACATGCAGAAGTTGGAATAATTTCTTTTTCTAGATGTGAATGAGAGGGAGACTTAGATGTGAATAATAATCAATTGACAAGTAATTTGATGATGTGATAATCACATGCTAAGATTAGACGATTAGCTCATATGAGAATGAGAGAGTAATATATATGGTGAACATCTCAAATCAAATTGTCCCTTTGATATACATGTCAGCATTAATAGGTATTGTAAATCTCAGACAACTTTAAGTATTACCGATTGACCCTACAGTTCAACACGAGTTTTTTTCAGCGTGTTTTGTCCTCACTCGCACGCTTACCGGGAAACTTTCCAGTAGGTCACCCATCCAAAGACTACTCCAAGTCAAGCACACTTAATTGTGGAGTTCTTATGGTTTGGGCTACCAAAATGAAGATGCATCTTGTTGATATAGGTAATACCCAACAATTCTTATAAGTCTTCCTTTAATCATGCAGTCTCATACCTGCATGGCCTCAGGATCCCTCTCATTTCGATGTGATTTGATTCCTCTAGAAGTTGTCGGGAGCCGCACATTGTCATGTCTTGTGCACCGGCGACCACTCCCCGCCTTCGTCGGCCTTGGGTACTACAGGTATGGTCTCGAAGGGAATGGATCCTCTCATATGAAACGAGAATCCGATCAAACCTCCACCATTCAATGCAAAGGAGAGAGAAAGAATTTTGTTTATTTTTTGAAAAAAAAGTCATAAAATGGAGACAAGAAACATCAAAAAACTTGAAAGAAAAAATGTCTCCTCTACCTTATTCTTGAGAATAATGCTGTTGCCTCATGATATGTACATGTCACAAACTCAATACACAAGTTATGCCTAACTGGATATTTTTCTTTGTTCTTAACTTCAAATTAATTTTAGCACAATTTGCACAACTATAATGTATGAAATATCATTGCATATGTAGGTATAGGTGGTCCCTGGAAATTAAGGAAGGGGGATTTATATACGTAATGTTGCTTTCCAATCCATTATCCATTTATAGGTCAAGAAAAAACTAGTGGTATTGTAGGAAGGAAAATTAGAGGAGGAAAACAAAGTAGTGTGCTATCACTATCTAGCTCGTTTGTTTCCAGTTAATTGTTTGACACTTGGAAATATTGTATTAGTGCTACGTCTTAAAATCTATATCATGGCAGTTGATTCCGAAGTTTGTGGTACCACACATTTGTTGAGAATGATTTGTCGACCTAAAATTTTTGATGTCGACGATGAGTCTTTCTAATGTTTTTAAATTGTAGAAGATAAAAAGTAAGAGGGAGTTCATGTTAGGTCGGACGGGGCTCAAACCCCAACACTTCCACGTATGTGTATGAGTTTATAATGATTATTATTTCATCTATCAACCACACAAAAAAGTAATATGTATATATATAAACACTTTTAAACAAAACGCGTCAAGATAATAATCATGAATGTCAAAAAACACAAGTTTTCGTGATGGGAAATTAACACATAAATATGGTAACACACCAATGCGCAACGGAAATAAAAATTCCTCAAACTTACAAGAATCTACGAGGAGCAATAATGGCAACAGTGAAAGCAAATAAAGGACACAAGTGAGAAAGCAAATAAAAGACATAAGTGAACACCAATATTTTAAAGTGACTCTCGATGTAAGGGTAAAAACTACGAGTTATCCAGACCAATGAAATAGCTCCCCTATAATCAAATATGGACACAAGAGACTCTCAAAAGACGATACACAAACAGTGCCAATAACTAGCCAAAACAACAAAACTACAAATGAAAACAAGAAAAGGAAACCCCGGGTGTTGCGAACTTGCTCTCCAAAAACCAGTCTGATCCAGCGGTTAACGAATCCACAATCTCTGTTTTACCAAAAAAAGACTTGAGAAAAGCAGGATTGACTTTCACTCTTTTTTTCTCTCTTTTGATGGCTACTCTTCTTACCAAAAACACTCTTCTCAACCCTAATATGACATCTCTCCACTTATATAACTTATTTGGTCTTTTCTCCACAAATGTAGGGCCCCCAATACCCAGCGATTCGAATATACAATGTCACATATGATGTTTATATTTTGATGTTCAAATAACACAATTGTATTTTATTTTAAGGAATTAAGAATAAAATGGAAAAGTACAAAAGACTCCGGACATAAAAACATAACCTACTATTTAGCGAAAAAATTATTTCACTCTCCATAGCAACCTGACTTAACGACCAAATTTTATAATCGGTCTCTAAAACGGTCATTAAATAAGTTTGTGACCAAATTAGACTGATTTGGGAAACATCGCTAAATCACTAGTCGCTAATGTTCACAACCGATTTGACATTTTCGATGTTTAAAACTGGTGTGGATTTAGGGCAAGATTGATTTCAGTGAGCACTTTTCATTTCTTTCTTTGCTTAAAAGTTAAGAAAATTCTGCCTTATTCTTTTCAAACACTAATTGGCTATTGATGCAAGAGTAATTTAGTTTGAATCACTTTTAGAAGTTATTTCTTTTAATTTGGGACTAAAAGAATTGCAACACAAGCAAAGCATTCAAAGTTACACAAAGAATGAGCAAAAATATTTGAACTTTTACAGCAGTAATTTGAAATTCATTCTGAAACAAGTATCAATATCATGTGCTTTCAAAATGAACATCATAAGCATATATATATATATATGGATAACATCTTTGAAAATTTAACTTAGGTTGACTTCAATAATGCATTAAACAAGTTTGACTATCTCACAAGCACTTCTTAGAAACTAACATTTTTTATGATGTGCCAATAATATAAAATACTTTACATTAGTAGTGTCTCAAAATAGAGCAATCTTCAGCAATTGCACCATTCTGATAAAAATATTGTTTCCATAAAAGATACTTAAGAGGTCAGAAAGAAAGGACTTTTCAAGTACTACTGTTGATTCCTTGCAAGCATGTAATGCAGTGCATATATCTGTCTTCTCCAGGAATTTCTCTGCATTTTCAAATACCAAGGGACCATACTCTAGAACAATCTTCTTGCACTGCAAACATTTTGGGCGTAACGAAAAAAACTAAATCAGTAGATGAAAAAAAAAAGGTTGATTCGGTAAATTACATTTTTATGCATACATAGTACTTACAAAATTTCTAATGAGTCTATAGAATTGACAACCATTTTTCATGGTCCGAAAATTATTCCTTATAGTATATGAAGATAATTGTAGTAGTAGAATTTGTTTCTCGAGAAGGTGCGATTAGTATAGAATTATCAGAAAATTGTGGAAAATTCTCAGATTTTTCTTACCTTGCTGCCAAACTTATCCACTGAATTGCACACTTTCAGTAGTATCTCAATTATCTCCAGCTGAAATTTTAAAATGAAAAAAAAGGTAAGCATTTCATTCCACAAAACGTAATTTCGATCAAGCTAAGTTGGAAGTAGGATTAAGCCAATGGAGGGGTCAAAACAAAGATGGCCAAAATCAATGTACTAAAATATTGTACATATACTTTGATATGATATATTATATATTAATATTATCAAATTTCTTTTCATTTGGCAGCAAAACATAGATTTTCATAGATAAAAGATAGTCTAATTTAGCACCAAGATGAGATAACTAACCTCTGTGTCAGGATCTTTTATCTTATCCAATAGTGATGAAACAGTTTCTTCGCAAAACTCACATGTATTTTCTTGAACTTGTAAGGAAAAATTAGCAATGTTCTGGCAGAGATTGACCTTATTGCAGAAATCTCCAGGCTGAACTGAGGTCATTTCTGAGAAGAAAAGTGGCAGATAATAGTCCACCAAGTTGATGCACTGTAAAATTCAGAAAAAGTGATTAATTCACTTATGCACTCTTTAAAATCCTAACAATATGCATCCTTTAAAGTTGGTTATCACCTATGGAGCACTGACACAAACACCAGCGCTAGACATGGCATTGATACAAATACGCCAATACCATTAATAATTTGAGAAAATGAAATAATTGAATGATATCACATGTGTCAGTGTCCGACATTGACACATGTCGGATATTGGGCGTGTTTCGTTTTGAAGTGTCAGTGCTACATAGGTTATCACAACGACTGAGAACAGTACCGAAACCAAAACACAAGATACAAAAGGTTACCAACCTTCTTCTCAAAAGTGTGAAGCTGGTGACAAGTATTATGAAGAATATCAATGATCTCGCTCTGAGTCTTGTTTTCATTTATATAATCAAGTGCTTTGGTAGTATATTCCTCACAAAGTGCACACACATCTGGTATTCTGCCTAGTTCTGAAGTATGAAGAAAGGTAAACAAAATGAATTATGCATGCCACATTTGCATTTCAAACTGTATTTAACAAAGAAATATTCTTGCAAGTATCAAAGCCTTTCATATCGGTTTTATTTTATTGACAAATTGGCATGTTTAGTACTAATGAAGCATTTAGAATAGCTTGTTTGGTATATCTCATGACATATAAGCTATATTAGTGTTAGGACACACATATAAAAAATAACTTATGATATGTCAATAAGTTGTTTTCGACTTATATTTTTATAATAAAGGTCCCAAAACTAGCTTATGAGCAAGCACTTAATTAAACTAGACACCCAAACACAGAGAAAGTTAACAAGAGAGGACTTTTATGAATCAATCACTTATACTATAGAATTTGATCCGGAAAAATTTATAGTAAAAAAGCTATAGATGAAATTCTAGCTCATTAGTAAAGTTTAGAGGAAAAATTTCGTAATAATGTCATACAAAGTCCTACAACCCATGAAAGAGACTAATTGGTCAAAGCAATTCAATCAGCAATGTTCAATGCAAATGGGTGCTTACAATTTATAGGGTTAAAATATGTTTTGGTCCCTACAAAGTACTTCTCATCTAAGTTTTATTCCCTACTAAATTTTCCTCCTATATTTGTTCCCCATCATATTGCAACCATATCACGTACTATAAATTCATTGCATCTGATCAACATCAATGATATAGGAATTTACCCTCAATATATACTAAGCATTAATGTACCTTCTATACCTAGTAGATCATAATCAATAAATCACACTAACATTGCAAGGTTTCACAAATTTTGTTATGCATATGTATGAAATGCAAAAGTAGACTTCTTAATAATTGGTATGTAGACCTTTACTTTGCAGTAAATGTCTAAGGAAAGAGGGTCTATATTTATGTGTGTGTGTGTGCACGCGTGTGCGTGTGATCAAGCCTAGGACTAATAGTAGTCAACTATAATAATCTCATTCGTACTCATTTACACATTCTTATATTCGTAATCAACTTAACAACAAGAACCACATAAGCCACAATTTGAACTCTAGGAATCAGCTTTCTGTCATAACATGGTGGACAGATCATGAGTTCAGATTATAATAACAAGACCAGGTTTCTCAGATAAAATATGTAACAACTATTCATACGAAATCATTCAATATAAACAATATAATAAACTAAGGGGGAAATACTGTCTATTCCCTTGTATTCACGATATATCTGCATATCATCGCCCTGTCCTTGCACAGTGATGGGTGGCCAAACTGAACAGGTTTGTTTGTCGACGGCCATCTGTTGTCACTTAAAATCATCCCATAAATTTCTTATATCATCTTGTCTATTAAATCATAGACAGAGTACAAGAAATATCCATATCTCACTTCCCATAAGTCCTTAAAGAATGCATCAAGCAGTTTTAGGTATGAAGGATGTGGATTTACAGGTCATATTACCAGTCATCTTGTTGAAGACTTTAAGACCCCTGTTAAGCCTGACATAGATATCTAATTTGAGGACATGCCTAGAACTTAGAGCACACCCACAACAATGTCAATTAATTTTGTACGTTTGGTAACTTAAAATCACTTATTAATGTATCCTACAAAAATATCATGTTTTTATGACTCTAAACTACAAAGTAGAAACCAGAAACTTCCCACACTTATCTTTGATTTAAAGTGATGTCTAAGGTGGGGAAGTGTCATGTACGGTTTACGGGGAACCGATGTTTGAAAATGGTTTGAAAGTCTAATAACAATTGATGTTGCCTCATACGCAGAACTCATAATATTATTCATCCTAAAAAATGAGACAGTGACACAATTGGTGCTACTTCTCATATCTAGAAGCTCATACCCTCATAGTCTTACTCGTCACACGAATATGAGGGACTCAATCAGTGCTGGTTCGACAAAAAGTTAAGAAAAATACATAGTAATGCCTCAAAACTCCTCTTATGTTCGTTTTCTCTTATTTTTGTTGAATCAACATCGATCAAGTCACTGTCTTAGCCGTATGATTGACAGACAAAATCAGCAATATACATTTATACCTAATTATTTTCTTCATTATTGTTACAAAGAGAATTTGAAGGAGCGGCCTACCGTGTAACCAGAAATGTCTGATGTTTGAGTTGTAAAATCAGCCTTTTACAAATGCAAGGTAAGACTACCTATAATAGATTCAAAACGGATCTGAATCTTCCATGGACCTCACCATAGGAGGAATCTTATGGGACCAGCATATAACATGTTACCAAGACTTATTAGTATTCCATATTCCATCCCATTCTTTTGGCATTTATCTCATTTTAGAAACTGTTATGCCTTAATTTTAATCAAATCTAAGCTTACTTATTCGTTGATTGCGACTCATATTCACTGATAAGTGGGTAAGCGCTCGAGCATAACAGAATGCATTTACTTAAACTTTTGCTCATTCACCAATATTCACTAATAAATTGAAGACTCAGAATATTGCAAACAAGAATGATATCAATAACAGTAAAGAATGTTACCAGAAGAGGCGGAGTTTGCAGCAATGATGCTCCAAGGGTTTGCAAGTCCTCTTGCATCACAAGCCAGAGCAAAACCTAGTACCACAATAAACAAAAGTCCAATTCTCCCTTCCATGGTTCCTATATAAAAAAATAATAATTAAAGAAGAAAAATGCCAACCTCTACTAGGAAAAAAATTAGACATTAATAAAAAAAAAATCAGGGCTATTATAAAGGAAAACTTTCAGACAGAAGCCAGATTTTCCTCAGATAAATTAAAAAAAAAATTACTGAATAGTATATAAAATATATATTATCATCTTTTGGAGAAAAAAAAAATTAGAATATCAAAGTTATGATATGCCATTTTGATACAACAATATTATCAATCAAATACTATTTATTTATAAAATAACAATAAAAAATGAATGCACCATGTTTCATCCTTGCATGTACTTCCTGATAATTAAATTAAAACAAATAATCTATCACAGCATCAAAGGTTCAAGTTCAAACCAAAACATAGAACCCTAACAATGTAGCAAGTGATATTAAGACCATAACATTATTTTTTGTTTTTTAAACTATAAAACCACACCTTATGCAATTTCAAAGTTGCATGGCAAGGAGAAGAAGAAGAAAGATTACCTTTATTTTTTGAGATTATAAAGAATGAGAAAGGAAATATTATTCCTCCCTTCCTATAGGACTTGGAGTGGCGTGTAGGTTGGGATAGTGGAAGATGGTTGGTTTGTTAACTTCACAACTTTACTTAACATTCAATGTCTGTTTCAATTTCCATGGAAATTGAGAATTTATTCAATGTGGGGTGGCACATGAAGGGTATTGTGTACCTCACTCTTAGATATTGTCATGTTGATAAAAGTATCTTTAAAAGAAAATTTAAAAGAGGAAAGTGAATAGACAACTCATTAGTCTTTATTCTTAAGCAACAAAGGTGGCTATAGGGATTAAGGAAGGCACATTTTTCCTAATCATAAGTTTAACTTTTGGAAAAGTTTTTTTTTTTTTTTTTTATGTAGTACTACTAGAATTTCTTTTTCTTTTTGGTACACCACTACTAGAATTTCCACTTTTATATTTTCGGTAATTCTAAATATGTACTCTAGTATTTGAGAAGAAGAATGTTAATTAACCCATTAGATTTTCTTGATGTAATGTACTGTAATGTTAGTAACTATATTTATCAAACTACCATTTTTCTTCATTTAATTTTTTATGGAAGATCTTGGTTTACTATATGATAACATTAATGGAATGATATTTTTTTTTTGGATAGAAATGGAATGATATTTTTAGAATGCTATATAGTTTTTTTTTCACAATGTATAGTGAAGTTTTTTTTTTGAGAGAGTATAGTGAAGTTAGTTAAAATTGATATATTTTGAGTTCATACATTATTTTATTTATTAGCCCATGCATTGGTGAATAACGAGTTATACAACTTTATATCTTTAATTTTAATTTAATTTAATTGTACTTCTCGACAAAAAAAAAAATATACTCGTATAAGCTTGTATGGCAAAAACATTATGAGTACGGGAGTAGGAAACTTCGTTGGTGCATTTTGGAGCTTTTTTGTCTACCAATTGATATGTTATATGTTATTTCCTTAATTCGTGCAGTTTGGAAGAAAATCATTTGGATAGTGTAAACCCTATCCTAATAAGGATCATACCATCTTGTTTACATTTTACTCCCAAATTATTAATCTAAATAAAAAATGTAAATTGATATACACATGCATTGTCACTTCATGTACCAATGGATTTTGTCGGCTCATTGTTCGACAAGACACATCAATAAAACAAGCTTTAAATTCAATGATAAAATTTTGGTGAATTTAAATATTGAAGGACCATAATTTTCGAATTTAGAAATGGTTGATTGAAACTATGACTCAACAAAACAATGAGATTGTTAAAAAAAAAAAAAAAAGACCGAAGTGTATTTTTTTTCTCTTGTGCAATTGACTATATTTGTTGATTTTTAGTTTTAATAATACTTGATGAATTTGATGAAGATGCATTGTCGATGTAAATAGTTTTACACTAACATATAATAAAAACTCACATTATCATGTAAGCTCACATTGTAACGATGGTTTGAAAATAACTGTAAAATGTTGAATTTTCATTGGACGTCAATGTAAAACTAGTTTGTTGCGAATGGTTGTTATCTTTTCTCGTACTTTTTAGTTTAATTTAATTTAATTCATACTCAATGCATATTTCATGCAATTCTTCGAAAGTATGTGAATGTAGAATGTGAATTTCGAAAGTATGTGAATTGATTCTTCTTATTCTCCAATGTTGATTGCGGATTGCTTGTATTGCTGGCAAGTATTCCTATGATACATGAATACTATTGCCTACAGGTTGAATTGGTGTTTCATCTTCAAAATCTCCTTTGCGACTGTGATTTTGTCAAACTCAACGCTCATACTAACATATACAGAGTATATTATCGAATAAGAGTCTTTTTTCCCTTCAGAAATATACTTTCAGACAAAAACCCAATTTTTTCCTTCCAAAAGTATATATACTTTCAGACACATGGATGGTTTTTTAGGACGTGAGATGGAAAAAAGAAAGCTTATAAAAACCTTTTCTTGCTTATCTTGGCCTTGGGCCAACCCTGCATGACATATTAGATAGTGATCTAATAAGAAAATCTAATAATGAACTTGCTTTTTCACGAAGAATAATTTCCTAAAATTAAGATCAAACTCATAAGATTTTAAGGAAACAAATCCACATAGAAGCTCTCAGTTTTCTACAATAGAACAGCACTTTCCTTAAAATTCACAAGATTTTAAGGAAACTTACAAGTGTTTACTTTATGAGATAAAACTCAAATTATAAATAAGCTCTTCAAACTCATCTTGAAAACATAAGAGAATGAACACTATAACACTACTTAGTACTTACAATAAGGTTAAGAAATTGAACAAGCATAACTACTTAGTTAATGTAAAAGCAGGGACTGCAACCTAAATACCATAAAAAAAAATGTATAGCAAAATGCAGGGAATAACCGAGCATATAAATTATATGCTATATTTAGTACATCAAAATATAAAAGCCATGCATTCCAGTTTCTCTAAAAAGAGTGAAATAAAAAACAGCACCTATGGAATGTGATGAGGCCTAATAGGAGATGCTACTTTTAAGTCTAGCTCTTGTCATTGCTAGATGGAAGAGAAAATTGATCAAATAATCTATTCACCTCAAGTTCAGCATTGGTTTCTTCTTCTTTTTATTCTGTTTTGACAAAAGATGTGAGAATCTTGCAAACCCAAATTTCTTTCTCTTAGCAGAAAACTGCTTCTTTTGACCATTTTCTTTCTCAGTTTGCTCATCAAACAATGGACTGTCATCGTGTTTTCCAAGCATATGACCTAATGACACCTTCTGTTTCACCGAAACTATTTCTCCATGCACCATCGGTTCTTCAAACTCTTCTGGTATAAGCAGCTTCCTGCTCAGTATTTGTCCTATTGATAGAGTCGGCTTTAAAACAGGCTTGGCTTCATCGTTTACCAAATTCAATCCATTTACATCAAGTAGCCTAATATCTCTCCTCTGATCAGATGGACCAGAGTTTTTAAACTTCATACAGCTATTTGTCGAAGAACGCCTTTTTTGACCGTCAGATCGCCACTTTCTTAAAGCCTCTTCAACTTCCAACTTCCCTCTATCTGCAGCCTCTACCCTTTGTAGAGCTTCTTCAAGGGCCTTCTTGCAGGTTTGAACTTCTTCTGTTGCTTCCTCTACCCTTTTAAAAATATTCATCTGCGAAGAATTTGCTTCATCAACTTCAAGCATGGCATCTGCTACTCTCTTTTTCATTTGTTCCTCTGCGGCCTGAGCTTTACGAGTCAGAGTAGTATACTCTTCAACTGAAAGAGTGATTTCCTCGTGCTTCTGCATACACTCGTCTGGTGTACCCTCATGGCTAGATAATGCGTTAATTTCTGCAAGGGTAGCAGCTTCTGCAGCTCTAGAAGCTTCCTTCATTTTCCTTGCCGCAACTAACCTGATTTCGGCAGTTCTTATCATAGCTTCTGTCAGCTCAATCTCAGACAGTGCTTTTAGAACTTCTGATTTTGCAGATTCTCTCTTTTTTCTGAAATGCTCGGCCTCTGAACTCAATCGATGGAGTTCTGTTGTAACATCTAGAGGATCTTCAGAAGCAGCACCTTTTGCCACTTGCAGTCTTAATCTGGTTTGGTTTAGCTCTTCTTCAAGACAAGACATTTTCGAACAATTTTGAGTAAACCTGTCGCGAGTTTTCTCAAGAGAGATCCTTTCTTTCTCTAATTTCTTATTAAGAGATTCAACAGTAGCTCGTACATCGGCAATATCATGAGTAGTTTTGGTTAGGTTCAACTTGGCCTGCTTCAATTCCATTAGTATCAAGTCTGGAGAAGATACACAGGAAGGCATAGAACATTCCTTCATGGGTTGAAGAACCTCAGACGGACTCGATTGATTTTCCTTTACTTCCTTCTCATCTACAATCAATCTTTGATCACACACACTCATCCCGAGATTCAATATTGTTTCAGATTCTTCTTTCTGCAGCTTTGATTTCAAATCTTCAACAAGCCTTTTGGTCTTTTCTAATTCTTTCAACACGTCAAGAGTTTCCCTTTCTTTTAGGATCAGTTCTTTCTCCAACGCTCTTGCCTGCTCCTCTAGTTTCTCCTTGTCAAGCTCTTCTATGTGGTGCTGCAAACAAACAAGAGGCTGAGAATTTACTATATAGCTCAATGAGAACATTTTTGTAAAAGTAAATTATCACACAGAATAAGTTGCTATGCCAAATTTTCATGACAGTTGGTCTTAAATGGGGGTGTAGAAGGGCAATATAGCTCTGTGACGGAAAATGGTAAACTAATTTTATTCCTTCGTGCGAATCATCTATAAGAACAATGCACTATGAAACCCGAAGACTCCGAAATTGATCAAGTACAGGTGTCATACGCATATCTGATACCGATATAAATGAGGACAGTAAACATTATCAAGTAACTAAACTCAAAATACAAATGAGGACAGTATTATTTATCTACTCTCCATATTTCGTAACATTCTCCCTTTATACATCTAAACATATGACATAATTGCAGTTCATGAGATCCAAGGAACCCTAGCACTCAAATGAACAGAAACAAAACTTTATAACATAATGCATGAGCTAAACATGGAAAAGAAGAACAAAGCCTCCTATTATTCACATAAATCGTTTTAAATGAGTTCATAAACTGCAACAAATCACTACTAATCACACAAACACTGTACATGTAAACAAAATAGAAAAAGAGAGTACCTTAGAGTTAGAATGAGTAGTCACGTATGAAAGATTATTGAGAATATTACATTATATAACTCAGTGAGAATATTTTCATAAAAGTTAATTCACACACAGAATATTTTCATGACAGTTGGTCTTGAATGGGGGGGTGTAGAAGGACAATGTAGCTCTGTGATGGTAAATGATAAACTAATTTTATTCGTTTGTGTGAATCCTCAATAAGAACAATGTACTATGAAGCCCAAATACTTCAAAATTAATAAAGTATTGTTGTTGTACCCGTATCTGATACCAATACTTTCAGATACATATCAAAGAAGCCTTCCCCAAAATTTTAAAAACACAAGCGATATGTTTGGAATACCTCTTCGATGATACAACTTCAAAAACAAGTATCTATGAGTTAAATCTTTTTGTGAGCAGAATTGACATTGTTTCATTTTGGGAAAACAAATACATTTGTGACATACATACTAGGCAAGAAATCTAATTTTTTTTTTTATATATATATGGATAAGAAAAAAACAAGTATCTATGTTTTTTTTTTCCTTTATAAAATTTTGTTAATTTCACGTATATAGAATGGTATCTAGTAACTTTCGCAAACAATGTAACTATAAATGAGGACAATATTATTTACCTACTTCCCAAATTTTCCAACATTCTTCATCTACAATCAACCGTATTATCTGAACATCAAAATACAGACACCGTACATGACAAATTACATACAAAATTCAAACAACACCATATTTGACATCAAAATTACAAACAAAATGACACTTGCAGTTGTATTTGCAAATTCGATACATTTAAGAACTACAATGACAACGTATTACACATTCCAGTATCAAAATTTTGATAGTCCAAACATTATTTCTCTATGTATATAGTTCATCAAATCCTAAAAACCCTAGCACTCAAAATAACACCAACAAAATTTTATATCATACTAATGCATTAGCTAAACATGAAGAAAAACAAACTAAAAAAAAAAAAAAACAAAGCCACCTATTAATCATATAAATAGTTTCAAATAAGTCCATAAAATGCAACAAATTACTATTAAATATTAATCATTCAAACAATATATATATATATATATATATATATATATATATATATATATATATAGAGA
>Ga0315915_1000978_pt1 | contig 32930 bp, 22 predicted proteins | sample MpolbnodulesMG_FD_207738 | JGI IMG/M metagenome (GOLD analysis project Ga0315915, IMG submission 207738) | Medicago polymorpha root nodule microbial communities from Los Angeles, California, United States - branched nodules | ecosystem: Host-associated > Plants > Roots > Nodule | place: USA... | reverse complement strand
ATCGATGGCTAATATGGTGGATTCGATGATCGAAATTCCTAGGTTTTGATTTTTTGTTTTGATCTAGGGTTGATGTTTTTTTCTTTTAAGGTTAGAGAGAAAGAAAAACAAAACATATATATTAAAGAGGATTAGAAAAGATAAACAAACAATATGAGTTTTTGGTTGTTGAAATGGGAGAAAAGTGAGGAAAGGTACACGAAAATAGCATGAGTTGAGGAAAGATTCGGATGAATATGCCATTATGTAGGAGGCTGTTATTTTTTGTTACCTATCCGATTATATACGACGATGGATAGGCGGTTTGATAAGCCATTTATTGGGTGGCCGTAGCTCAAAAACAAACTAGTGAGGTGGATGAATATATATAACATAACTGTGATATATCTTCTAGAAATGCTTACATAATCACAAAACAAATAAACATACTTAGACACACACATGAATCAAAAGAATTAAAAGAAGAAATAATTGAATGATTTGACCATGAATACGTTTGTTACATATTAAAATAAGAGTGATTTTGACGTAAAATAATTTAGAGCTCGTTTGTTATAGATTTTTTAAGATAAAAAATTAATCAGTTTTAAGAGTTTTGCATCCGTTTGTTAAAGTTTTAAAATAAAGTCCCCGTGAGCTTAACTCAATTGGTGGGGACATTGCATAATTTATGCAGGGCCCGAGGTTCGAACCCTGGACACCCCACTTCTTCACATTTAATTGTGTGAGCTTTACCCATTAGGCTATTAGACAAAAAAAAAAAGAAAAAAAGAAATCAGAATCTAAAAAAAATCTAGTAAAAATAACCTTACTTTATTACGCTAATGTATATAAATTAAGAAAATAAGTTATCTTTTGTAGAGCACGATGACGTGCATGATATTTCTGAAGTTGATATTGTCGTTACAGATAGGGAGCGAAGTCCATCACCACTACCCCAGCTGATTGATGCCCAAATAACGGCGCAAATCGACAACTCAGAAGGGCAAACAACAACAACAACATTTGTCTATGATGATACAGAGGTGAAGATTGCGAAGGACCAATATATTCAGGCAGTTCAATTAGTTCAACACTTGGTCAGCATCAAGGGTTCACAGGAACAAGAACATCCAACATGATTGGAATTATGGGCAAGAATTCGAGAATATGATCAAAGGATTGCAGACGAGGGACTTACACAAGTCTTAACCAAGAAACAAAAGCAAACCGTGAAAACACAAGTCTTGGGAAAGTCGCCTTACAGAACCCGTGCAAGGGGTGATCTTCCTCCATCTGCCTAATGAATTTATTCTATTGGAATGTCAGAGGTATTGACAATTCGGATTGCGTTAAAAATTTATTTTTGTCACATAAGCCGTTGTTAGTTTTTATTGGCTTGCCTAATTGCAGATTCACTTAGTCTGTTGTTGTTTTCTCTTTCATTTTTCTATTTGTTTTTTTTCTCTTTGAGGGTTTTTGCCCTCCCTCTTCTTGTATATATTTTTCCCTTCTTTTAATACAATTTTAGAGCTTGGCGGCATAAGACGGAGGTTTCCTAGGGTGCCAACCTAGTTGAAATGTCGGTGTTTCCTCCTGATGTATGTCCTTACTCCCTGCTTAGTGAAAAAAAGAGTTATTATAAAATTTTGATTAAAATTATTTTCATTGTGATTAAAATATAGGTATAGATATTTTGCGTTTTTGTATTATAACAAACTATACTTATCTTTTTCAATGAGACCGACAATATAGAAAATATAATATAAATTTTTATCTTTTTTAATGATATCAACAATATAACATTCTTATAGAGGTAAACTTATTTAAGGGTATAATTGGAGGTTAAAAAACCACGATAAAACCATTTATTCCCTTTCTTCATCAATTGTATAAATTATTCTATAACTCAAAATTTTGTTATCATATTTATCTTCCTAAAAAATAAAAATCAATTATACTAATTTAGGATTTATATTTAATTATTTATATGTTCCTCAAATTTATCTATTCTATTATTCAATATATATAGAGAGAGACACACACACTAAAGTATGATTATTCAATTTAAAAAAAAACCTCAACTTAATCTATTCTATATTCAGTAATAAAATAATAATAATAATAATCATCTATTCTATTATTCAATATATATATTGAATAACCTTCAATATATAGCTGGGTGTGGTCATTACGAATCAACAACTCATTTATTCCTTCACTGTGACACATTTGGTTTGTTATGGCAGTACATAAGGTCTTGGATTGGTGTTGAAGGTGTAGAACCTTATGAGATTAGTGATCATTTCTTTTCGTTCACTTATTACACAGGTTCTTCGAAGAAGCGCACATCCTTTCTTCAGCTCATTTGGTTACTTTCTGTCTGGGTGGTTTGGAATGATCGTAACAACAGAATATTTAATAATACCCAAACCACCATGGACCAACTTTCAGAGAAAGTTAAATTTCATTCGTTTTGGTGGCTTAAGGCTAATAACGCCAATTTTGTGTGCGGTTCTCAGAGATGGTGGTCGGACCCCTTACTATGTTTGGGTATCGACTGACCTTTGTTGGTTTTGTAAATATTGCATGACTATGCTTTTATAGGGGTGGCCCTTTGGTACACCTTGTGTTGAAGTGGCTCATTGCCGGTGTTAATATATTCCATTTTCATGTCTTCAAAAATATACACACATATATATATATACACACAGTAAAATTATTATTCAATTTAAAGAAATTCGCTTTTAGCATCTCCTTGTTCTTCAAATTCTCTCGAATTTCCCTTTTATATATTCAAATTATCTCCAATTTATCTTTTATATATTTAATTTAACATATATGTTTAAACAAACTATATATGATTTTGTTTTGCATGGAAATCTCAACAAACAACGTATATTACTTTGATTTTATCCATGAAATATATAATTTAATTTTTTTAATTCATTTCTAATAAGAACCAAAATTAAATTTTATTAAAATTTACTAAAAATAGGAGGGTTCATCGTTGTACATGGTCGATATTAGACGACCATAGAAGATATATCCTCAAAACTATATTGTGTTTTTATTCAGGTTCTTGAGAAAATAAGCAATTACGTCTTTCCTAATTTAATATATTTGAACTAATTGTTCTATTTCAAAGTCCTATTTATTTTCTTTAACGACACAAATCTCAAAAAAAAAATTATTTGTTTATCTTTTCGACTCTCTATCTGATTGTCTTTTTGCTTATATGTTTATTTATTTGTCTGTCTATTATACATGAGACATATCAAGTGAAAATGTTATCTTCATGTGAGAACGATATGAATAAATGATAGTCCTCGGATTAAAAGGAATGTGACATTAAAACATGACTTAAGTGAGTCATGTGATAGTTCTCACTTCATTCTTTATGCACCAATGCATTAAGGCTTCAGTTTCTTCTTCTTTGCGCGTTCAAACCCTACTTCAACATTTATTCTTCCCATCCAACTATTCATCTCAATTAAAAGATAAATCAATATCTTCATCTCATGTTGAAGCTAAATTAGTCTCATCATATTCCCCAATAGATTAAAAACAAAATTTAAGTAAGAACCCAAAATATTTGGTATTCTCAAGAACAATAAGTTTAGTCTTTTTTTTTTTTACAAAAGCCATTATCTTTATTTAGAGAAGAAAATACCAAAGTCCTTGTGAGCTTAACTCAGTTGGTAAGAACAATGCATAATATATACAAGGTCGAGGGTTCAAACCCCGGCTACCACAAAAAAAAACCAAAAAACTCTGCAAGACAAATTAAAAAATTGTAATATGAGAAAGTACATAAATAAATAAGGTTACGAATGAATTTGTATCCTCTATTTGTTATTATTATTCAAGGATGAGTTAGATGTTGTGAAAAAAGAAGCATCGAGAAAACCAGAATATGCGAAGAAGCGTTAATACGTTGGCATGGAGTGAGAATTGGCACATGATTTACAAATATTTCACTTAAGTCATGTTTTAATCTCAACGGTTCCTTTCAATACGAGGGCTACCCATTTATTCTTAGTGTCCCCTGTTACAACACACATCTAAATGACATACCCATATTCATTTATACACACGTTTTTTCTTCTTCGATTCAATTTGCTCATAACATCTTAACAACCTTGATTAAATTAACAGATTTTATATACATTAAGGAATTTTTATTATATTTGCATAATTTAGAGACTACGTTGAAAAAAAGTGTGAGTTTAAGGACTTACAAAGAAGCCATCGAATTGAGAAAATTATTAGGAATTTTATATGGATTCTTCGAATACAAAAGTTAGCATGATGTAGCTTGGGAGAAAATTTGCACATCGAAGAATCATGGTGGGTTAGGTATCATCAATGTGCAATGATTGTTAACCCAAATTCTCTATGGGTTTAGGTTCTCAAATCCAATGAATTAAAAAATCAAACCGAGAAAGATGAAGATGATTGAAGGAAACCTGAAATCACTCACTTATTTTCTCTACGTTAATTTTTTTTTATTTGGGAATAACAACAAATTAGGGTTTCTAATTTTATTTTCCCAATTCTCTTTTAATTTCAATAATAATTTGTTATTTAATTTTTTGATAATTGTAATATAATTTATAATTAAAATGACATAGAAATGAGGTGTTAAATGATAAGTCATGTAAGCAATGTCACGTAAGCTCCATGTCATTAATGAGAATGCCACATCATTCTCAGGGGGAGGAAGACCAAAAAATTTGTTGACTTTTTAAATAGGGAGATCAAAAAACATGTTTTAGAAAAAGGGTATCAAAAATTAACAATTTCGAAAATAGAGGGATTAAAATTGCATTTAAGCCATATTATATACTTACATGCCTAGTGTACCTATTTCCCTTGACAAATAAGTACAATATAGATATAGATATCTTACCAGGCTCTCTCTTTTAAGTTTCTTAATTAGTGGTTTTCCTTTCTCTTGATATATTCAAAGATATTATTAGGTTCATTACAGTACATTCCTTGGCAACTCAGTCTAGCTATAATAGTACCATCAGTATACAATAATCTGAATTTATTTTCTACAGCATAAACCTCAGAATAATGCTACTCATACACATACACAACACCTTCAATACTCTGAATTTATTTCTTTACAATGCCAGTGTTGATCATATTTCCATTTCTTAAAATCAGACAAGTCAAAACAAACAAAGGAGACAATAAAACTGAACCACTTCAAAATCTTGTCCTTGCAACTGCAAGTTGCAAATTAAAGACAAGTCAAACAAACATATAATGCCAGAAAAGAATCAATTTACATTCCAGCACAATGGTGTTTTTTTTCTTTCATTTCCAGGCTTCTTATCCACTCTGATCTTGAATCTATGCAGCTCAAATTGCTTCATTGCTTAGCATTTCATTTTCTGTTGCAACATCTTGCTGGAAGGAGTTAAAATGACCATGTTCCTCATTCTCATCAAAAGGCTCTATAGAAAATTCAGGTGATGATTCTACATCAGAATCATTCCTTTCCTTCAGTGTCCTTGATACAAGTGTCTTCAAAAAGTTCATCACTTGAACTGCATACATGAATGCAGTCAACGGGTCTGCCATCTGCAATCAGCTTTACTCATCAGATAGATAAGTTGGAATCTTTACTACTCTAAAGAAAGAAAGAAAAAACAATAAAGAATTCACTAGCGTTGAGAGCACCGTCACAAACACGACCATTTTCAAATGAAATATTGTGCAGAAAATATGTAGCACCGAGCCACCGACATGTTGAACACTGACACATTAGTTTACATTTAATTACTTCTATTTTCTCAAAATTGCTACTAGTGTCGACGTGTCAGTGTATTTGCTAGTGCTTTATATACTTCCTAAAAGAAATAGATTTCAATTTGTTTTCCTAATGTACTATAGTAAATTAGTGAAGGTCAAAATATAATAAGAGTACATGACTAGTATAGTATATCAATGTGTGTGTATTCCTCCTCCTTGCAATTCCTAAAGAATAAAAAACTTATTGAAACTAACCCGAGTCATGTTTGGTGCAAAAACCATGGCAATGTTACGTGCATTCATCTTATTCAGATGCTCCTCTTGTACAACATCAGCCATCAGATTGATAGTCCAGTTCAAAAGTGAAGCTTCGGTATGAGGTAACTGACTCGTCAGTTCGGCACAATCCTCTTCTGTTTGACACGTCATTACCTGCTCTGGAGATAAAGAATCCAGAACACCTCTCGGTAGCTCCCTAAACCAAGCCTTCAAGAATACACAAACATCAAATTAAATTATCAAAATTTACATCAAGTACATAATATTAAAACTAATATTACACAATAGATGTGATAAAATAGATACGCAATAGAAAAGTGCATAGACAAACACGAATAAAATGATAATGCAATAGCATAAGTAGTATTTCACAACATGATGTTACCATGTAACATATCGTCTTCATTGTAATACCTTAATCAATCCTGCCAAACAATGTACATCAATGTCTTCTGGGACCACTCCTTTATTTAATTGATCCCTAAGATATTCCTCTTGTCTATTGTCTGCATTAATTCTGAAAATTCCCTCTGCCTGCATATTGTTTAAGTCAGTTGTAAAATATTTAACCAAGCAGGAACATATAAATAGTCATTTGTAAATTGAATTTTTGACCAATTGCATATAGAGTGGTGAATTTTAATGCAGGTTTATGTTTTTGTTGGCTGTGTAGCTCTGACACTTCATACCAAAGAAGTGTCTTGTGTTCGACACAATACCGACACATGTAGACATTCAATCACTTCCATTTTCTGAAACTATTATTGGTGTCTACATGTCAATGTCAGTGTTGTGTCGGTGCCTATATCTACATAGCTTGTTGCTTGTGACAAGTAAAAGAGAAATTAATAAAGATTGTAGACAAATAACCTGCAATCCTCCTTGAGCATACAAGTGTTCTTGCATTAGTAGTAAAATTGTTGGTACAATGTTCCCTCTTCTGTCATATGATAATTTCATGGATTCTGTTGAAACTCCAAAAACAGTTGCACTGCATGTGTGAAAAATCAAAACTAAAGAATTTACCAAAAACCACACATTCCATTAAATTATAAACAACAAATATTGTAAAAAGCTCTAAGACCTTTGGAATTTCAAAGCAAAACATAATTGTGCATTATAACATTTGTAAGTAATATACATAACAGTGTCAATTGTCCAAACTCTAAAAAGATAAAATCATCAAGCAACCCATCATGAAAATAGCCTAATGAGGGCCAAATGTTTCTCTTGCAAAAGTTATGGAATCACGGAGATTAAAATAACTACAAATTATTAGAAACTCCATGAACTTTCCAACCCAACAATTAATCCAATAATTGGTATCCATAGATAATACCACACACGCGCACACACAAATAGTTAAAACCAAAAGTACCAATGTGAATCTCAATGAACAAAATAAAATTACTAATACAGTGATCAGCTATAGAAGAAAATTTACAAGCTTTATCCATAGAAAGTTACTTTTTTTTTGGTCTTAATTCTCCGGTTTCAAGAGGAAACGGTTTATGTAAATCCGAAGTTCAGCATGGAGGTGAATAAAGTATGAACAAATAATTGTTCCAACCAAAGTTCGAACTCAATTACTCCAATCAATTCGACTTTCAATAAAATTCATAAACCATTTGAGCTTAACAACTTGATTCAAAAATAGTTACTACCTATGACTTATGACACAAGATACGAATGATTGAAAATTTAAAAAAGATAAATTTTCTCTATATTGGAGAATGTGTCCGGTGTCCGACAACAACATGACACCGATAAGACATCGACACATGTCATTTTCTCAAATAATTACCGGTGTTGACGTGTGTGTCAGTGGCGTGTCTGGTGTCAATGCATGTGTCAGTGCTTCATAGTAAATTTGGCAACAAGTAAAAGACAAGAACATGACAAGAACAATGTAGAAACGAACGTACCTAGCACTGGGAGGTGTAGTGGGGACTTGAGGTACAAATTCAAGAGGCAAACCCAAGAAACCATTGAACCTATCAAAGGTAACATGTGCAAGATGGCGCACGTTAGTAGGATGACCAATTTCCATGGCAGGACCAGTGGAGCAAGAAACTAGGGATTTCCTGAAAAGGGTCACAAGAATGGCCAAAAGGGATATCTCTTGCTCTGTTTTTTCCCTCTTTGTTACAATGATCTCCTCTGCGTCACTGTCTGTGACAGTAGAAAAACTATTGTTCACTGCTACTGATAAAGAAGAAAAGGAAGAAGATAAAGAAGAGGGTGGTGATGGTTGTTGGTCGGTAGTGTGAATGGGATCAGAAGAGTGTAGCACTTGAGCCATGGCTGAAGAAGAAGAAGAAGAAGAAGAAGGGGTTTTCTTGTTCTCGGAATATAAAGAAATGTTTATTGATGGTTTAAGAAAATAAGAAAAAAAGATGTGATGATTTTGTTGAGGAAATGGTCAATTTTTATTATTGTTTTTGCGGGGAAAGTGGAGTTGGAGGGAAATGGTCAATGTTGTGATTTTTTTTTGGTGAGCAGAATTGGAGTTGATGTTGAATGTAAGAAACTGTATTTTAACTGAATGTTACGGTTGGTTGAGAGAAATGATCCAAGTAATCTGGTTCAAGTGTTATGAATTTCATCAAAGATTAATTGCTGAGAAGAATTGAGTTCATTTTAAGTTGGAACTTTTTTTGGTCTAACTTTTACTTTTCGGTCAAATTTTGAATTACCACTTTTTTCTTGAAAAAATTGGAGGGTTAACAAAAATATTGATTCATCACAATCCCAAATTTTTTTAGACTTAAATGAAGTTTTTGTCTCCAATTTTGGTGCCTTCTTTATATTTTTTGACCATCCAATTTGATGATGTGACAATAAATTATTCACTATACCTTTGTATTATTTTAATTATACATTCTTGATCACAACCTAATGTAACACCTTGTTTTTTAAGACTCTTAACAATTAGGTTGTTCGTTTTATGTCATGTCATCTAATATATTCTAACGTCTTGATGTCAAAATCATCATAGGTTGGTCAAAATTTCTCAAATGAGAATCAAATTGCGCAATTACAAATAAGAAACCAAAATTGCAGTTATGACAAATTAGAATGGCCAAAACTACATTTAAACCTTATGTTTAATACTAATTTTCTTTTACAAAGTCTCTTGAACCATCTCTTTTATTTTATAAATTTCACTCCAAGATGGGATTGTTAAATATTCATTTTCCAGCTTTAGGATGAATATTAGGAGTTATAGATATCAGTTTTGCTTTTTGTATAAGTTAGTTTGGAGAGTTCGTTTTCTGTTTGGAGTTAGTTGATTCAAATAGCTTAACTTTTTGGATGACTTTTTTATTAAAGGAATGTACACATTAACCAAGTTGAATCATATGAATGAATGGCCTTGTGAATAAAAATCTCAATCTATGGAGTACTTTCTAAATCTCAATCTATGGTGTACTGTCAACAAAACTTAAGCATTTAGTCTTATAAGCCTGCCTCATATTTAGGGGTTGTGGACTGTCATAAAGTATTCACTATATCATGAATCAGGAATAAAAGGGCTTAAGCCCCGTATCAAACTACACGAAAGTTGCCCCTTTTTCAAGGGGATTTACCCAGAAACAAGATCGGACGTTATTCTGATTCGTCTCCATTTTCGTTACACTATTCCTCAAGCAAGGCAGCCGATATGAATAATCGAATGCTGGGGCTAGGAAGTTTGAAAGTTAATGTTGAAACTATTACTCGTTTGAAAGTTTCCCACGGTGGGGCTAGGAGGAAGTAAGCCCCACAACACAAAGCGGCGAAGAACAGATAGAATTTGATACAAAAGCCGGCTAACGGAGGTATTCCTACGTATGAGAACAGAGTAATGCAGAAGGTTATAGCCGAAAAGGGATTCAGTCTGCCTCTCTTCGGGAAGGAGGTCAAGCTGGGCTTCTCTAACCTTAAGGAGTTCTTCTGAAGCTATGTCCGCTGACGAAGTTGGGGAGCTTGGCCAGTCTCTCTTTCACCCTAACCTTCGAAAGAGGATCCTCTTTATATGAATTGTAATGCTTCTATTTCATACTCAGATTTTAGTCTGTTTCCTCAGCCCATCCTCCTACTACTCGAGGTGAGGTCATGTATCACATGAGCAGAACTATTCTGATAGTTTCTACCCATGCAGTTTCGAGCATCGAACAATAGTGATCGATGACAAACCAACTAATGGAGGTTAAGGACTTCCCTGACATAAAGTGAGAAATTGTCAAGGAAAAATGGTTAGATTATTCATTATTCAGTAAAAAAACACTCTACCTTCAGCACATCACATCCTCTGCAGAGGTCTCTAGTATTCTACCATGAAACATTTTTAACAAATAATCTCATGATTACTCATGATTACTTTTCAATCTTCTGCTGCTACTCATAAATCATAGTTATGATCATACATGTAAACATATTTTCTAATAAAAAAATATCAGATAAGATCAATCTCCAATCAAGTATCTTAACTCAACCTCAATGCTTGTAAAGTCGTTAGCAAAACTTTCCTCACAGCTTTATACTATGGGCTGTTGTAACACCATTCACCCCAAAAGCATTTCAAACAATAAAACATGGTCAAATTTGGTTCAGTTACAAACTTTCAAATAAGGGTGTTAACTAATCAACTACAGAAATAAACAATCAACGAGTTAGAATCTAGACTTAAAATGTCACATAATTTCAAAGTCGATCCTAAGATATCTCAAATTTAAATTGAAGTCAATCAATCAATCAGTGACATAACATGCAAATAACAAAATATAAAATGCTAACGCAATATGTTGTTCACTCCTCAGCTTTTGCTTCAGTTTCATCTTCACCTTCACCTTCACCTTCACCTGCCAACTCATCATCTACTTGCATAATCGATGTGCAAGCATCCACATGAGAAACAAATGAAGGTGAGTTATTATACTCAAAGATAAAATGAGTGAAATATGAAAATTCGAATGCACAATCTTCAACACAACAAACACAGATCAACATAACATTTAACGACACATGACAATGCAACCGTGCAACACTAATCATCTATGTCAAAAATGTGATCAAGCAAAATCTAGGTTAAACCGGGTAGAGAAGTCATCTGTTATCCCATGAATTAAAGAGTTTCGTCAAGTCATCGCCACATGGCTCATTATCGAGCTGAAACACCTCAAAGGTACGCTGCATTTACATAAAATCATCCTACAAATACATGTATAACCCACTTGGGTTGGTATGGTGGTATTGGATTTGGGCCCTGAAGTATGCTCCTTCTCAAGGTATCAGTTCGATTCTCTTCGGTGTCAATTTGGGTGATTGTATCAACATAATAATATTTCTAATAATATTTCATTCTTTTGTGACAGAAACAATAATATTTCATCATCATCAACTTGACATTATAATTCTTTTTCAATTTATGCGAAATAATCAAACAAATTACCGAATAGAGAAGTAAGCTCATTAGCTCATAACTATTAATTAACCATTAATTACTTGTATAATCACAATTCTTGTATTCTCAGCTACTACTCAAATTATTCAACCTACAATTCAAACTTGAGAAGCACAACATTAAAAACAACGTAACTTTCAACTATTTTTTGCTTAATTCTCAATTCTATGCTGAAAATAAAACAAAATCAAAACGTGACGTTAGGTACAATTCCAATTTTCCAAACCTAACAAATCACACCACTTTTACTATGCTTAATTAGTAAAATAATGAAATGTCACGCAATCTATTCACCGACCTGAGCCAAAGAGTTCAAGTTGTGCAGTATTCTCCTGATCAATAACATCAAGAAAAACAGGATCAACAGTAATATGACTATTAACTCTCACTTTAAACTTATGGTCCCACCACAAAACTCTAGCGGTGCCAGCAATATCAACAGCCGCATCAAGAATCATCTCCCGTTTTGCCACGTCAGACATTACTCGGCTCGCGTGTTTCGCGAGCCGAAGAGCTTTAAGCCGGGCCGGAAGTCTCAGTAACTGACATGACCTCGGTGGCTGAGACCCGGCTTGGACCGGAGCTGAACCGAGGAGAGAACCTTCATAGAAAATTGACATGGTTGTTGATGAGTAGTTGATTGGAGCTATGTTTGGATTGGTGACATGAACAGTTAGAAGAACTTCTGCATCTACAACGGGGAGGCTTGGTTTTAAGGAAGTGAAGTTGATGGAGATGAGATGGAATGTTGGGTCTTTTGGTTTTGCTGAGAGAATTGATGTCGCTGCTAGTGCTGTTGTTGCTCCTATTATTGCTGATGTCCAGCTCCATTGTGACTTCTTTTTCTCTTCCATGAAGAAAGTAGTTTTGTTGTTGATATTGCTATGTATCTGAAGTGCTAGGAAGGCATGAGTTTGGTGTTTGGTGTAGAATTGAGTATGAGATTGTGATGGATGTGGATATGAATTATGTGTGTGATGGTGTTGTTATTATATGGTTATTATTGTGGTTATTGCACCGACTAAAAGAGGCAAAGGGAATGATTGTATTGGAAAAAGGAGGAAGAAAAGAATGGACGGAGAAAGGATGAAATTAAGGATAATGCGTTTGAGGTGTTTTTCAAGAATAACACGTGCAGTTCGTGGTCAATGTTCAGTTGATATAGTGGAAAATTTTGGACTTTCTTCCTTCTTTTAATTCCATTTATTTAGTTTCTTTTATGAAAAGATTAATTTTTCATAAACTGTTAAGTAGAGATTATCTCAGTTTTAAGGATATTGCATCCAGCCACTAGATTTTTTTTTTTGGGAAGCCACTTGACTATTTGACTTGATAAAAAAAAAAGTTTTACTTTATTGATAAATCACAACCTTAGAAATAGTTATAATTAATGATATGAGGTGTGATAAGAAAGATGATATATCTAATAACAATCCTTAGAAAAAGTTTGATGTTTTGGGATAATAGAGGTGTATTGTGTCAGTCAACTATTATTATACTACTAAAATATCTATATTATACTACTAAAATATAGAATACATAATATTTTTGTGTAAGATTATTTTCAACATACCTAAACTATCTTCAAACAATTTTACTCTTAAACTCATCAGTTATGATTTGGTTGTTATAAGCATGTCTTTGTCAATTCCTAAATACAAATAGGAGCTGTTATGGAATGAATCTCGTGACTAAAGGTTTATTATCATCAACTAATATCACGAACAATAATATAAAGAACTAACTTTGGTCGGATTTTTTTCTGGATAAATTAACCTTTAACGATTTAATTATTTTTTAGTTTTAAATTTAAATCTACACCACGATTTAATAAACTAACAAACCAACTACATTTTCAGCCATTTTTTCTACACCGATTTTTTCTGAGTAGTATAAATATTAAATTGAAATAAATAAGTTAAACTAAAATTGATATGATACTAATAAAAAATGTAAATTAACAGACACGCGGTAATATGTTTGTATTAAAATTGATATGTTTTCAGATTGTCGAGTGGGTTCACTTCCATTTATGTATTTGGGTCTTCCGATTGGTGGGGATGCCAGAAGACTTGAGTTTTGAAAACTAGTGGTTGATCGGATTGTTAACAGACTGTCAGGTTGGAAAAGCAAATTTTTATCATTAGGGGGTCGTTTGATTATTCTGAAGTCTGTCATGTCCTCTCTTCCAGTTTACTTTCTTTCCTTCTTCAAGGCTCTCGCAAATATAATTTCTTCCGTCGAATCTTTATTTAAAAGATTTTTTTGGGGGGCGGTGAGGATTTTTTTGAAAAATATCCTGGGTTAGTTGGGATTCGGGTGCTTATCAAACGAGGATGGAGAGTTAGGTGTGCGGAAGTTATGTGAATTTAATACATCATTGTTAGGGAAATCGTGGTGGGGAGGAGGGAGGCCGACTGAAGGAAGGGGGAGGGATTGTTCTGTGTGGTGGCGGATGATGCAGGGCATCCATGGTGGTGTTGGGATGGGGGTGGGAAGTTGGTTTGAGGATAACAGCCGGAGGGTGGTAGGTGATGGTAGCGGCACATATTTTTGGACAGATAATTAGGTGGATGGAGTCCCCTTATGGGTCAAATTCCCTCGCCTTCTTTATTTGGCTATCTGATAGGTGGGTGACTATAGGGGAGATGAGAGGAGGGGGTGGGAGGAAGGGGGTGCCGCTTAGGAGTGGAGAAGGCACCTTTTAGCCTGGGAGGAGGAGAGTGTTGCGGAGTGTTATGTTTTGCTGCATGATATTATTTTGCACGACCATATTACTGACGGGTGGAGGTGACTACTTGATCCCATTAAGGGTTACTCTGTTAAGGGGCCTTATCGCTTTCTCGCGACGGTAGATGCACCACCTGAACAGAGCTTGTCTGTTGATGTTTGGCATAAGCAAGTTCCGCTAAAGTTTTCATTGTTCGCTTGGAGATTTCTTCTTCCGACCAAAGATAATCTAGTTCGGCGGCAAATCCTCCACATCAGTGACAACATGTGTGTGGGTGAGTGCGGACCGCAAACCACCTCCTATTCAGCTGTGACATTTTTGGCAGCGTGTGGTCCGCGGTTTTGCAGTGGCTTGGTTTACCATTTGTCGCTCCAGCTGGGAGTAAGAATCACTTTCTTCGGTTCGGCCAGATGGCTGGGTTACTGCGTTCCTCTTACACGTTCTTTCGGATAATCTGGTTGGCTTGTGTCTGGATTATTTGGAAGGAAAGGAAGAACCGTGTATTTCATCAGATGGTTGCAGCTCCTCAAAATTTAGCAAAGAAGGTTAAATTGTTATCTTTCCGGTAGTTAAAGGCAAATATGTTTAGTTTTGTTTTTAGCTATCATGACTGGTGACATCACCCTTTGTCTTGTACGGTGTAATCTTTTTTTTCTTACTTCAGTGCTTGTTATCTATGCATCAGTGACTAGACTTTGTATTCTTTCTTGGTGATTCTCTTTTGCACGTCTTGTGCGAGATGAATCATCAGTGGTAAGATAAATTACATCTTGGCTTCTTAAAAAAAAATGTTTGTATTACATCTGGTTCTAATGTATATTAATATATAAAATAATTTTTTTTAACCTTGATATATAAAATAATTTTTTTTGAAGGATATAAAATAAATTTTTGAAAGATGATATATAAAATAAATTTTAAGTTTTTACAAAAATATCACATGGTTCCTTTCGTGCTAAAAAAATCGGCATCTCTAACAAATTTTCCAAAATTTAAAGTGTACTTTTCACCCCTTAAGTTTTAAAAAGTTGTGATTTTGACCTCCTATAAAAAATGACAAAAGTGACCCTATGTTTAAGGAAATATGCTCTTTTGACCTCTAACATAAGAAAAATATGATCTTTTGACCCCTCATCTTCTCAAAATGTTGCGATTATGACCCACTTTTTTGGACACGTGGTGTCTTCTCAGCAATTTTGAGATGAAAGAGGCCAAAATTATAACTTTTTTAAATAAGGGACGAAAATTACAATAATTTAAAACTTAGGAGTCGAAAAATGCAGTTTAGCCATTTGTTTTTGTTAAATTCAAATTCTTTTAATTACGCTTAAAAAAAAATTATTCACGACTTGAGTAAAAAATCATGCTTGGAATTTACCTGTAACAACAAGCCCCATTTGTATCTGTTTCAAAACTTCAACAACTGAACCGAACCCTTACACCTCTGTAGCTGCTGAAGTGTAGACCTGAATCAGATGGATGAGTTTGATTCTTCTTCTTCTTCTTCCTCCTCCATCAAATCTGAGAAGAAAGTTTTCAAGGAATGTGAAAGCATGATTCAGAAGGGTCTCAAAAGTATTGCAATTTAATCATTCATCCGTTCCCCTCTCTATTATTAACGTTTTCTCTAATTTTAAATCTCATTTATTTTATTGTTTTCTTATCAGCTCCAACTGCGAGATTCTTAAGGGAACATTTGGAGAAAGCTGGGTGTCCTGTTCAAGACAATTTCTTTAAAGCTATTAATTGTGATCAAAATCATGCTGGCGGTTATGTTCCCGGTGAAGGGGTACGTTTGGATTGACTTATTTGAGCTTATATACTGACATAAATACTTGTGGATGTGGTACTGTTTGAGAGAATTTATGAAAACAATGTATGACAAGTTTAATGCCGTAAGTTCTCTAGGATAGCTTATAAAATAATTTATAGCGTATACGAAAACAAACAATTTGATTTGAATCTTTTGTTATAGAAATAACTTATATAAACAAGCTTAATTAAGAGGTTATCGTTACAAACGAGGAGGGAAATTGATTGTCTAACGCAATGTTGTCAAATATTGCGCATGGCAGATGTTGGTGGTGGTTTAGTGGTCGAATAGTGTTGTATTCAATGCTTCATACAATTTTTTACTATAAGGTTTTCAAGTTACTAATAGTATTATTCTACGTTTCTTGAACATAGATAGTTGTGTGTGCAAATCAGATAGAAATGCAAGACGAGGTTAACCGGGTGATAGTTCATGAGCTAATTCATGTATTTGATGACTGTCGAGCTGCAAACTTGGATTGGACTGATTGTGCTCACCATGCTTGTAGTGAGGTTCCTTTTGACAGCGCCCTTTTAATCATACAGATTTTGATGTAGTTTTATGCATTACTTTCCTTTAATCATTTTTTTATTGATGATTATATGAAACAGATAAGAGCTGGTCATCTAAGTGGTGATTGTCATTACAAACGGGAACTTCTACGAGGACATTTGAAAATACGAGGGCAAGAACAAGTATGCCATTTCTTTCCTTTGTCCATTTATACTTAACATTTACTTTGGTTGAATATTTCGTAGATAATGTGCAGCAACTTTACTGAAAGTACCGTGGTTTAGTTAGTTTGCAACAAAGGCTTCAGTATTGAATTTTTCATAGTATTTTAGTTGAGATATGCTATGATAATTTGAACATTAAGCACCGGGCAACTTTTTTTCTCCTGTACCATTGATAAAAGAAATTTTTTATGAAGATGAAGAGAAGATAATTATAGGGTTAGATGGATAAGGGTTCCTATCACACACTTTGTATGTGTAATTAGCCCATATATTCCTAGAGAACCTCATCTTCAAGCTGCCTACTGAGTTCTGCTCTACTAGAGTAGAGTGAGTATTCGCGCACTCTATTTAAGAATGACAAATTGAGTCTAGAAGCTTATGCTGATGCAGAATATGCAAATTATTTAGGCTTTATTTGGAAGTTAAGAGGGAAAGGAATGAGAGGATTTTGCGGTAAGAAAGGAAAATAAATGGAAGTGGAAAGAATGACAGCCCCTAACTTTACATGGGGTTTTTTCTCTATAAAATTAAAACCCTCCTATATGGAGGAACTCAAGAAGAGTATTCGAGAGGTGGTTTTAGAGGGATTTGGCAAATTATTCAAATCATATTTCTCTTTTATAAGACTCTCAAAAGAAACAAATATAAATCATAAACATTCTTCCTTCCCTCTCCCCTTTATTTTCTTTTCTTCTCCCAAACAAGGTGAGAAACTCCCCTCCCTTTTTTCCTCCCCTACCCTCAAAGCTATTTTCCCCTTCTGCAAAATCAGAAATCAGACCCAATGCTCAACGCATGTGTGAGTTATTATGGCTAAAAATCTAAGATGATTGGAAAGTCAAATAAGATATTTTGTTCATGCCGCTGACTCACGGTGTCCTATATTTCTGACTTTACAGATGTGTGTGTCGTGCCTAGGGTCTTTGCTTTATAAATTTAGAGTTTAGACTTCTTTAATCATATTCCCTTTTGATACTTCAGACCAGCTAGGCGATTATAATGTCGAGACAGGGATAATGATTTTGTGTCTCCTTTTGTCCTTCTATAATGGTTATAATTTGCTGTACTCTGTCTGTCATTCTCAATGAAGTGGAATTCCCATAGATTATTTCCAAATTTCACATCAAACAATTTTCTGCTTTAAAATTTTATGGAGTTTACACTAACTAGTTCAATACTGAGTTAATTTAATCCACCTTGAAGGAATGCATCAAAAGGAGAGTTTTAACATCTTTGGCTGCAAATCCGTTTTGTTCTGGTTCAACTGCCAAGCATGCTATGGAGGCTGTATGGGAAACTTGTTATAACGATACAGCGCCTTTTGATAGAGCTCCTTAAAAACTGTGTGGTATGTTACTGGCTTATTGTATAGCAACCATTGTTTTCATTCTTTGGCTTGATACAGGTGATCATAAATGTAATTCAAATCAAAGAAAACAAGGATTTATTTCTTTATGTTTTACAAGTTGTAACTTCATATGGAAACTTGTTTTCTTGTAATTATTTTTTGGCTTCCCATAAATGAATGTTAAATGAACGAACACTTGTGTTGTTCACTGAATCCAAAATTGCTCTGTTGTTGCTGGAGTATCGTACAACAGCTATGGGTTCCGGTATTTGGCTAGCAGCCATTGTTGTTGTAGTTGGTACACTGGTTCAAATAGCTTGCCTAGATAGTGTTTTCCTTACTTCATTTACTGTCTTGAAAACCTCGACAAAAAACCATTTACACAGTTGCATAAATAATTTACTGTATACTGACAAATTATGCAGACATGATCAACCGATAAGTTAACTTACATTTCATTTTTTTTCCTTGTTGTCTATCCTTTAACCTACATTTCATCCACACTCCTAATTCGGTCATGTGATCAGCGTATGTGCCATTTTTAGATAAAAAGATAGTAACCTAGGATCAGGTGAAATAGTTACCTTAAACAGATGTGCACATATGGCAGTTCAAGTCAACTTTCTTCTCTGGGATCGAAAGAGGTCAAAACGAATATCGCCTTCAAAGATATATGAGAATAGTGTGGTGTGATACATTATTTGCTGCAAATTGGGTTCTCCCCTCATAGAAACTTACTATAGAAAAAGTTGTCATTTTATTAAGAAGCAAAATTGCTTCATACATTAGAGACTCATCAGATAAACATCAGATAAAAGTATTTTGTGCTACTTTAATTAAATATTTTACTTTGCTGATAATCAGTTTCTCTTCTTGCTAATTTGAGTTGGATTTCAAGCGTAATCAGATTCTTGATCTTTTCGGCGTTGAGTTCTGAGAACTTATACAATACAGTGATTGAGAGTTTATGAGGAGTTAGTTTCGGTTGAAAGAGATTGATTATGAACAAGGCAGTGGCGTTGTAGAGAACAAAAAATAATGAGACTACGAGAGTGAGACCAAAATGCAAGGGTGTGAAGCCTTCGACGACACACTGTGATAGTGAGACCAAAATGCAAGCATTTGTGATAGATTCTTGAGGAACTGAGAATCAGTTTTTATTTATTTATTTAAGTAAATGTTAGTTGTTAGTATATTGTTCGAGGAGATGGAAAATGGTAGCAGTAGAGATCAAGGGTGTGAAGCCAAAATGCAAGGGTGTGAAGCCTTTGATGACACACTATGATAGTGAGACCAAAATGCAAGCATTCGTGACAGATTCGTGAGGAACCGAGAATCAGTTTTTATTTATTTATTTAAGTAAATGTTAGTTGTTAGTATATTGTTTGAGGGGATGGAAATGTTAGCATTAGAGATCAAATCCTAAACCTCCTTAAATTCATTGAACTCGTTGAACGTTCAAATGCTTTAACCATTGGAATGAACAATTTTGAAAAGGAGATTGTAAAATTTCCAGAGTAATGGTTGATATGGTTAACGCAAAACTCATCAGTCATTTTTTTCAACGTCTCATGCAAAAGATAATTGCGCGTCTTCACCTTTCTTCATGGGTCATATTTACAGAGAAGCAAACAAGTGTGCAAATTTTCTTACGGCATTAGTGCTGACAATGTTTGCCCTATATTCAGTTTATTGTTGTTATTGTATGATGATGGAGGTATTTGTCCCTAGTCTTATGTCATAATTTATTTATGGAAAATGTGAAAGAGTGCCATTAGGACATTAGTTAAGAGGATAAAAATAGAAATATTGCATTGGGAAAAATGATGGAAAATGATGAATTTAACTTTTTAAAAGATAAAATATTGTTGAATCGAATGCAAATGTAGGGCACTTGTTAGGATAACCCTTTATTTATTTTTTATTTTTTTAAAAATATAATACAACAACAACCAAGTCTCCCTAAAAAAACAAACAAGTCTTATCCCACTAAGCGAGGTCAATTATATGAATCAAATTATGTTGTAATATTCTATCATAAATCATTTTATGGTCCATCTAATTATTCCTTAAGTCTTTCACAATAGTTTACCTTTGTATTTTTTATAAGTCTTCATATGCCTCTAGTGATATGACAACCCTACATTTGATATACTATCCTTTTTACATAATATACAGGTCTTTGTAAGGAGAATATCTCTCTTAGTATTCAATAAAAAATCCTACGTGGGATATGGAAACCTATCAAGGTATCAAGGGATGGCCCATAATTATCTCATATTCTTTTTACCGATGATGTTTTGCTATTTTGTGAAACTAGTATAGAACAAGTCGAAATTGTTATGGATACCTTAGAGGTGTTCTGTACTTCTTTGGGATTAATGATCAATACCATAAAGTCCAAATTATATGTTTTAAGATGGTTTAAGGGGAGAGAAAGCATGAGATACATTATATTTCAACAATAAAACTTCTCGAGGATCAAAGACATTGCCCTGGTTTTCTCATGTCAAGGGTTGAGTTTCTTGGAATGTATACAAAGACAACATTGTTAAAGTAACAAAAAGGGCAGTTTCTTGGAAATGAAATCTTGAATAAAGCAGGAGTTTTCTGTACAATATGTTAAATAAGACACATAGTTTTCTTTGCCTTTTTTTTTCTTCATATTAATGCCCACCATCACCAAGATCATTAAAACATAATAGCTTCTCTAAGTTGTACCCGTCACTCTTCACCCACAAAGAATGTTTTCACTATTTTGTTTGAGTTATCAGCTCTTATGACCTTAATATTTGTAACTCTGTTTTTATTTAACATATTTTTTCTTTTGTCTAAAAAAAGTTTAATTAATATTCTAAAATAAAGTAGATAGTCTAAAATAATTTTTTTTGTTGAGAAAAGTCTAAAATAAATATTACAAACTAAATAAAAGAAGAAATATTCTAAACCTAAAATGTGAGAAAGCAACCTTAAGTTGAAAATCAAAATACCGCAATAACGAGTAGTTTCGTTAGCTCAGGATGCAAAAACTTGTTTGAAAACTTTTACAACTGAACCAAACAAGGTTCCAGCGCCCTGAATCAGATGGATGTGTTTAATTCTTCTTCTTCTTCTTCATCCGCCAATGGCGACAATCCTCTCAAGGAAGAATGCGAACGCACGATTAAGAAGACTTTCAATAGTATTTCAATTCTTCATATCCCTTACTATCACATTTTCTGTGGTTTTGGTGCTTTCTCTTTAATTCTAAATCTTATTCATTTTATTATTTGTTGTATCAGCTTTCAAGGGTGACAAAGCTATCAATGAATGCGAACGCATGATTCAGAAGGGTCTCAAAAGTATTTCAATTCATTCATTCTCCTCTCTGTTATTAAGGTTTTCTCTCTAATTTTAAATCTCATTATTGTTATTTGTTTTTATATCAGCTCCAACGGCGAGATTCTTAAGGGAACATTTGGCGAAAGCTGGGTGTCCTGTTCAAGACAATTTCTTTAAAGCTATTAATTGCGAAGTATCGATTGCTGGTGGTTTCGTTCCCGGTGAAGGGGTATGTTTGGATTTGGATTGACTTATTTAAGCTTGTCTAGTGACGTAAATACTTTTGAGACTGTTTGAGAGAACTTAGGTGTAACGTACTTATTTGAGCTTGTCTACTGACGTAAATACTTGTGAGACTGTTTGAGAGAACTTAGATGTAACAACTTATTGCATGTCCGTCCACAAGCTGTGTTTTATGTTTATTTCCCGAAATACTCTTGGATACTGTATGAAAACAGTTTTTATATGAAAACAATTTGATTTGATTTTTTCTTTTGTTATAGAAATAACTTATGCAAACAAGCTTTATTAAGCTTATAAGCTATGAAGCACTGACGCAAACAAGACACTGACATGTCGACACCAATTATAATTTGATAAAATGAATTATTTAAACGTAATCACATGTGTCACTGTCAGTGTCATGTTGATGTTGGACACCGAACACACCTTTTGATAAGAGGTGTCAGTGTTACAAAGCTTATAAGGGCTTAATTAAGCTGTTTGTCGTCTAAACATGGTTATCATTACAAAAGAGGAGGGGAATTGATTGTCTAAGCTAAGGTCAAGATTTTGTGACCTAAGTCTATTTAGGAGAGAGAATGGTGATTAAAATAAATCTGAATGAGAGAAAATTGTGTGTTAAGAGAGATAAAGAGAAAGTAACCAAAGTTAGACAATTGAAAAGTAGACAATCACTCCTTACTCCTTAGGCTTTGTTTGGGAGTTTGGAGGGGAAGGGAGGGGAGGGCTTTGGAGGGATGAGATTAGAGTAAAAAGTAGAGAAATTTTTCAACATTTTTTAGAGTGTTTTTTTCTAGTGAATGGTAAAAGAATACTTATGATTAATGTACTTTTAATTTGCGAGTATTATAACAATATATACTGGATTTGGAAAATTTACTCAAACCCCTCCAAAATCCTCCTCCAATACAGTTTCTTAGCTCCCCCAAATTAGGGGAATTTTGTATTATGAAGAAAACTAAGTCCCTCAAAGCCCTCCCCTCCCAAAGCTCTCCATTCTTTTCACTTCTTTCCTTTTTTTTCAAGCCCCTCCAAACTCCCAAACAGAGCGTTAGAGAGGAGGGTGTGTCGTTCCATAAGATGGTGTACTTATTACTAGTGACTAGTTTAAGCTGGCTTAAAAAGCTGATATAACACGCACACTTGATGAAAATAATCTCAGTTGTTGTCGTCTCATTTAGTAGTCGAATAGTGTTGTATTCAATGCATCATATGATTATTTGCTATAAGGTTTTCAATTTACTAATATTATTATTCTACTTTTCTTGGACATAGATAGTTGTGTGCGCAAATAAGATACAATTACAAGACCAGGTTAACCAGGTGATAGTTCATGAGCTAATTCATGCATTTGATGACTGCCGAGCTGCAAACTTAGATTGGACTAATTGTGCTCACCATGCTTGTAGTGAGGTTCCTTTTTTCGGCGCCCTTTTAATCACACAGATTTTGCTGTAGTTTTATGCATTACTTTCCTTCAATAATTTTTTTTTTATTGATGATTATATGAAACAGATAAGAGCTGGTCATCTAAGTGGTGATTGTCATTACAAACGGGAACTTCTACGAGGACATTTGAATCTACGAGGGCAAGAACAAGTACGCCATTTCTTTCCTTTCTTCATTTATACTTAACATTTACTTTCGTTGAATATTTTGGAGATAATGTACATCAACTTTACTCACTGAAAGTACTATAGTTGAGTTAGTTTGCAACAAAGACTTTAGTATTGAATTTTTCTAAGTATTTTAGTTGAGATATGCTATGATTATTTGAAGATTAAGCACCAGTCAACTATTTTTCTCCTATATCATTGATAAAAGAAGAATTTAATTAAGATGAAGAGAAAATAATTATAGAGTTAGAGGATAAGGGTTCCTTTCACGCACTTCGTATGTACACAATTAGCCCATTTATTAATATTCCTAGAGAACCTCGTCTTTAAGCTGCCTACTGAACTCTGCTCTACTAAAGTAGTAGAGTGAGTATTCACACACTCTGTTTAACATGACAAATTGAGCCTAGAAGTTTATGCTGATGCAGAATATGCAAATTATTTAGGCTTTATTTGGAAGTTAAGAGGGAAAGGAATGAGAGGATTTTGGGGGAAAGGATGATAGCCCGCAACTTCACTCGGGGTTTTTTTCTCTATAAAATTAAAACCATCCTATATGGTGGAACTCAAGACGAGTATTCCAGAGATGGTTTTAGAGGGATTTTGCAAATTATCCAAGTCACATTTCTTTTTTATAAGACTCAAAAAAACAAGTATAAATTATAAGCATTCTTCTCTCCCTCCCCTGTAATTTTTTTCTTCTCCCAAATAAGGTGAGAAACTCCCGTCCCTTTCCCTTTTCCTCCCCAACCCTCAAAGCCATCCCCCCTTCTCCTCCTAACTCCCAACAAGGCCTTAGCGGTCAAAAGACCCATTTCCTGGTATTGCACCATTCCAGGCAGTAATCTGGTTACTTGGAAGAGCAAAAAACAAAAAATGGTGGCTCATTCTTCTGCAGAATCAGAAATCAAACCCAATGCTCAAGGCATGTGAGAGTTGTTATTATGGCTAACAATCATCTTAGATGATTGGAAAGTCAAATAAGATATTGTGTTCATGTCGCAGACTCGCGGTTGGACTTTACCGATGTGCGTGTCGTGCCTAGTGTCTGTGCTATATATATATTTAAAGTTTAGACTACGTTAATCATGTTCCCTTTACCCTACTTTTTGATACTTCAGACTAGTTTAGGCGATGATAATGTCGTGACAGGGATAATGATTTTGCGTCTCCTTTTGTCCTTCTATCATGGTTATAATTTTCTGTACTCTGTCTATGATTCTCAATGAAGTGGAATTCCCGTAGATTATTTCCAGATTTCACTGTTTCACATCAAGCAATTTTGTCCGTTTTAAATTTTTTATGGAGTTTACACTAACTAGATCAATACTGACTAAATTTAATTCACCTTCAAGGAATGCATCAAAAGGAGAGTTTTGCAATCAGTGTCTTCAAATCCATCTTGTTCTGCTTCAACTGCCAAGGATGCTATGGAAGCTGTATGGGAAACTTGTTATAACGATACAACGCCTTTTGATAGAGCTCCTTAAGATTTTGTGGTATGTTACTGGCTTATGGTATAGCAACCATCGTTTCCATTCTTTACCTGAGATTTCTTTATCTTTTACAAGCTGTAACTTCATACGGAAGCCTATTTTCTTGTCATTGTTTTTATGGCTTGCCATAAATGGATGTTAAATAAACACTTGTGTTGTTCACTGAATGCAAAATTGCTCGGTTGTTGCTGCAGTATCATGTAGCAGCCATTGGTTCCATTATTTGCCTAGCAGCCATTGTTTTTGGTTTAGTTATAGTTAGTACACTGGTTCAAATAGTGTCTTCCTTACTTCATTCACTGTTTTAAAAACCTTGACAAAAAAACATTTGCATAATTGCATCAGAAATTTACTGTATACAGACAAATTATGCAGACATGATCAACTGATAAGTTAACTTACATTTCATTTTTTTCCTTGTTTTGGATACTCTAACCTACATTTCATCTACAGAGTAACCATATTCGAGCCAACTTTATTATCTAGGATCAAAAGAGGACAAAACCAATACCTTCTTCCAAGATATATGAGAACAGTGTGGTGGAAAACCTTATAATTTGCAAATTGGGTTCTCCCCGCAAAGAAACCTACTATAACAAATTGATTTAGACACAATAATTACTTTATTTTGTTTACGATGCAACATTGATTGGGCACCATCTCAATCGTGAGAACAAGTAAGTTTTGAGGAGTCATATAAATTGTTGTACGAGTTTTAAATCATTTTCAAACATTGGTTCGGTGTAGAACATATAAGACACTTAACGGTCGTGAAGACTGTAGACTGTACACGACACTCCACCGTCGGCAAGTAGTCCTACATTCAACGAGTTAAAAACATACGTTGAATGTGCACGAAATAGCCATGGACAGTTATTATTAATAGAAAGCATTCATCTCAACATACATGTTCCCAAATTTGAGAAAATTAAAGCCACGGCTCTGTCAATATAAGCAAGATATACCAAAGCAATTTTTTTTTCCAGGGCACAAACACTACCAACAAAAGAAAATCTCATCACCACAATTAAAAATTTATTTGACCTCTTAATTTTGGTTACAATAGTCAGAATTTGTTATCTTCTTCCCAAGCAAGTTGTTTCATCCAGCTGGATGAGACGTTTACAAAGCACATCCCTATATCATTTTGGCTAACATGCAAAATTAAGGACATAGAAAGCCAAAACCAGCTCATTCATTTTTATCATTTTGGCTAACAATCAAAATTTTCAACATAGAAACCTAAAACCAACGTAGAATATACTGATAGCAAATAGTGTAATACGATCGTTGGCAAATCTTTGCGACTTTATTTCTATTTTTAATATAAGAAAAGGGAAAAATCTCACCAAAAGAAGAAAAGAAAAATTCAACAACGACTTTAATTCAACACATTTTTTTTTGGGTACATTTCAAAATAGTTATATTATTAGGAGAATGCTAACCATTGCCCATGGGGCATTGTATGAGGGGATAAAAATAGAAATATAGTATTGGAAAATGATGGAAAGTGATAAATTTAATTTTTTAAAAGTCAAAATGTTGTTGAAACCAATTCAAACATGCTACTTTTGGCTTCCTTAACCATTTCCCTTCAACAAGTTTTTTTTATGTGTAAATGAAGGTTGACAAAGTTGGTAAAAAGTTGACTCATATTTCGTAGGAACTTGAGTTCAACTTCTGCTACTATCGTGATGGTCTCTTTAACGGATGATTCGTAAATGCTCTGCATTCATTGAGTCTTGAAGTCTGTCATGACTCTGGTAAATCCTCATAGTCTAGCTCAACTAAACTCTTACTTATTAAAAATGTAAAGTAAAATTGATGTTGATCTCATTAAAATCACATCTCAATTTGTTTTTTTTTTTAAGGAACATCTCAATTTGTTGTATTCCATGATTTAATAATATTATTACGAATTTCATCAAAATATACTAGCGCTGAACCGATGGTAAAATAATAGCCCCTCTCTGCACAATCACACATATCTGGTGGCACAGACATATATATTTGAACCAAATATATTAGTTTTTGTTGATCAATTTTGCTTTATATTTGAATAAAATATTTACTAAGAAGTCTAAAGATTTTTTTATATATATATTTACTAAGAAGTCTAAAGAAGAATTTTTATCTTGAGAATTGTGCATTCAACACATTAAAACTTTAAAAAGTAATTTTCCTTTTTTGCATAAAATTTATAAATTATTTCTATTTTTGAATCCATAGCAAGAACTTTTTATTTTATTTTATAATTATGAATATGTCCAAGAACTAGACAGCAAAATGTTTTCCCATGGTTAATTTCCATGGCTAAATGCCACAATTAAACAGCTGCAAACTACAAACCAATTAGGATGTCTTGTAAAATGTCCATTGGTGGTATCGTCCATCCATGAAGCCTGCATTAGATAGATCATAGTAGAATACAAGAACAACCCCTTTTTTCCCTCACAATTTCCAACTATAGAACCAAACCCCTCCCTATATATATCCTCAGTCCTCACACATAACATTCTTCAAATCTCATCCAACAACATCTTCAAAGTTCTTTAACATTATAATCGTACTAAAAAAACATGTCTTCCTCTACCTTGAAAGTTGTTCTCTCACTCATCATTTCCACTTTTACCCTTGTGACGATCACTAGGGCCGGTGACCCGGACATACTAACCGACTTCATAAGCCCAATAACCGGCCCAGTCGATGCAAACTACTTCACCTTTTCGGGCTTTCGCGTCCTTGTTCAAACCCCAAGCCCAAGTCCACCACCTTTCAAAGCAATAAAAGCAAGCATGATAGAATTTCCATCATTGAATGGACAAAGTGTATCCTATGCTGCTCTTCAATTCCAACCTAACAGCATCAATCCACCACACACACACCCACGTTCAGCTGAACTACTGTTTGTTGTTCAAGGTTCACTTCAAGTTGGGTTTGTTGACACAGCTAGTAAACTCTTCACACAAAATCTTTCAGTTGGTGATATGTTTATATTCCCAAAAGGTCTTGTTCATTTTCAACATAATGCTGATCAAAAGGTTCCTGCTCTTGCTATATCAGCTTTTGGTAGTGCCAATGCTGGAACTATTTCACTCCCTGGTACATTGTTTAATACCTCTATTGATGATACTGTCTTGGCTTTGGCTTTCAAGACTGATGTTACCACCATTCAAAATTTGAAGAAAGGTTTTACTTCCTAGTAAGGCTTGGTGATGGGTGAATTTGTATTTTTCTCACGTTAAATTTTTTTCTTTGTTTTATTGTTCAGTAAGTGCTTTTATGAATAACTCTGAAATGGACATTGTTTGATTGTTTTTGTTGTATTAATAATGATATGAAATAAAATCATCAATGGAGTTGGTGCTTTCTTCATGTTAATTGATTACTAGATTGCTAACTCGAGCTTCCCATGGGTGAATTATATGCAAAATGTAATATCGTTAGAAATTGTGTTGAATAAAATTATTGACATGAATTCAATTCGAAAAAACGTACAGTAAATTATTTGTGTAAAAATCCATTATTAAAAAAATAATAATCACATAAATAATTTGAAATCCTTCAACAACATAAAAGAAAATTCATATAAGTCTTTGTTTGATCTACATACATATTATGTCATACATTTATAAGATTGTTCACTGTTTAGAATTCTACAAATCTGCAAAGAAAAAAAAAAGCAATATAAAACAAATTAATGAATACATAATCAGATCATTAACTCTTTATAAGAAACCATACACATCTATAATCATTGTAAAACTTTTACCAATTTTTTTTAACACCCATTATTTAATAATCATTTAATAATCAAGAGATATGAGAGAGGGTGAGAGAGTACTACTGTATGGGAGAAGGAGGAGACTGATTTCAAGCCACATGTTATTGACCATATGATGAGATGCAATTGTCACCAGCGGAAGGTTTGACGTCAGAGTAAGGGATCATGGAGGTTGGTCCATTGGCAGCGTGAATCCAGGTGTTGACTGAATCCAAGAAGAAATCGTCTATTGAAGAAGTTGCAGTAGAGATGCATGATCCAAATGTCACAGAATTTACGGGGAGCGAGCACAGAAAGGGAGGGTGGAGAGGACCCAAAAGAAAGATATGGGTTCTAACTAATGAGAGAAGAAGAGAGATGCCCTTTTCAAAAGAAAAAAAAAGAGATGATAGAGATTAGATGTTTTGGTGAGGTCATGAAAAAGAGATGATAGAGATTAGATGTTTTGAACTATTAGATTTCTGAATGAATAATAATGTGTGCAAGAGTCTCTATTTATAGCACATGATTGCTTAGGATTTAAAAGAAGAAAACTGGGCCTTTTCTGCCGATCTAGCTTGAAAAACAAGTTGCGGGTAGTTTTTGCCCACAAAAAAGCGTAGAGGCGCATAATAGGGGCGCCATAGGCAATGGAAAACATTGTCTCATGTGCAGAGGCGCATGGCCTAGATGTAGGATGCGCATGTGTGCGAATTGTTGCGTTTTCGTCCTGTTTTCGATCGTTCTTTCGTTTGGAAACTCCTAGGAACTTGAAAGGAATTTTCTAGGTTTGCTTTAGTGTCAATCAATTATGTTTGGATTGAGAAAATTTCTCCTTGTATTGTTTTTTTGTCACAATCGATTTGGTTTGTGTTTAAATGAAATAGTTTATGTCAAAAAACATAAACGATCTAATAGTATTCTCTTAATAAATTGTTTGTTTTTGTTCCTTTTCTTCTTTAGCATTCAAAGAACCATCATCTGCGTAAATACATTAGCTTTAGTTGCTACTATAAACTAAGTAACATGTATTTTGTTTTTGTCAATTTTAGGTCCCAATTTGTGAATAAGTTACGAATCTTTCATAGAACTATCAAGTATTGTTGATAAGGGCTAAGTGTCCTTTTGAATATATTATTGAAGTCTTTGGTTGAATGTTGAAGAAGAAATTTATGGTTTATTAAAGAAGAAAGGGTTAAGGTAATTTTGCGCCCCCTCTCATTTGGATGAATTCTTGTTTACACGTATGTAATTATTTTTTTAGATTTCAGCCTTCTAGTGGATAGTGGAGTATGTCTAATAAGCAACGACTTTGGTGTTACTTAATGGACACCCGACTAAAGAATTCATGATTTTCGGTAGGGAGATCCTCTTTCTCCGTTCATGTTTCTCATTGCGACAAAAGGTTTAAATTTTACGAGCACGATAGCTCGTAAAAAACCAATACTAACAAACGAAGCAAAATGATGTGTAGTATATAGATCCTTTCAAAAAAAACGTCAAATACCTAACTGCCCAGTCAAATACCTTGCAAGTTGCCTCCTAATTCTTAGGTTTAGTGGCCTTGCTGGAGATAAATAATAGACAACAAGCTCATGTTCCTTTTATTGCAGGTATAACAAAAATAATTGGAGATTTTAATTGCCAAATCATTGCATGTACTACCACTTCACATTCATAATTCTTTCTCTCTATGTGCCACTTTGTTGCCTTAAATTGTGGAGTCAAGGAAATAGTTATTTGGTTCCTAAAAACAAGTCACACGTTATCCACCTATTTAAATTTTCTCACAATTAGTTTCTTCCTACCGACTTAAGTAACGAGCCATTCTTCTCAAATTTCATTTCATCAGTTTTGTTATTTAACCAACAATTTATACTAGCCATACCATATAATTCTCTGCATGAATTTTCTTTCATTATTCAAAACACTCGACCACTGTTATTTCCCCAAATTGCTTTAAGTTGTTACCGCCATCCATACATTTATGGTACCACTTATATATTCATAACCTTAATTATATATTCTAACCTACTCAATTATATCTCTCTCTATAATGGTCACCTAAAAGTCATGGGCCGATATCTATATCCACTCTTTATAGCCTTCAACACATTTGAGAAGCATGGTGTCTTGGGGTTGTCTTGATCGATTGGCATTTAGTTAGCCGAGCGGAAAATGATGCGTATAGATTTAAAGGTTATTCGGTTAGGAAGGAGAGCATCAGGTAAGGGCTTTTTTCCCGTACGTCCATTCTAAGTGCTAGGGCTTTGTTATTAAATAGTGGTAGCAATTCTTGTCCTTTGAAAAAAAATAATAATTAAAATGTATTTTAAGGTTAAAATTTAATCTTTTTTAAAAGTGATTATTCTTAATTATGTTGTATATGATGACTGTGTATGATGATGTGATGTTGAATGATATATTTATTTTATTTTATTATGTTTTATATGTTTTTGTGAGGCTGGGAAAGACATGTTAGATTTTTGATTAATTAAGGAAAGGAAAAAGAGATGAAAATGTGAGTTTTATTGAAAAGATTGTTCTTGATCATATTCATGGTGATGTGGGATATATAATTACTTCCGTGTGCTGCCTTAGCGGCGGGTAAATATCATATTGCATTGTTGTGCCTAAGTGGCGGGTGAAGGTGAGAAAAACCACAAGAAGGGGGGTTGAATTGTGTTTTCAAAAACTTTTCTTTCTTACGTTCTGAAAAAACTGTTCCCAGATTCAGAGTCTGAAGTAATTCAGAGTCTGACTTGAGTTCAGAGTCTTAGTGCAGCGGATAATAGTAAGAGAACAGAGAAAGAAAGAACACAAGCAATTATATAGGTTCCTTCCACAAACCAGAAGTAGTCCTGTCCCCCTTGCACTTCCAAGGAGAGTTCCACTAAAATGTAATGTCGGATTACAAGTTGCTCAATCACACAAGAAAGAGACTTCTCAATGCTCAAGGACAACTCCAAGAGACTTCTATGCTCAATCACACAAGAAAGAGACTACTATGCTCAAGGACAACTCCAAACATAGTTTTAAAACTCGGCTCGGCCATCGAATCGGCAGGGGTACTGGGTCAATGAGTCAACGGTCGAACCACTGAGTCATTGGTTGAATTGCATGACTGAATCGGATTAAACCGAATAACTCGGTTAGATGACTCGGTTTTAAAATATTTATATATATATATATATATATATATATATATATTTTGATTAAAAATATATATCAAACTATATTTATACTCTATTTGTTATTTGTTAAAGTCGTGGATGTTAAAGTCGTGGAAGTCAAGATAGAAGAAATTATCTTATATCTATCAAAAAAATTGTCTTATAAAAAATTAATGTTAAGTTGTAATTGTCGAAAACATAACATTGCCTTTTTTAAAGCATAATTATTTTGTTTCAAAAAATAATAATAACATTGCTTTATATTTTTGTTGACATGGGCTTTTCTAATTACAGCTTCTTGAAACATTAAAATTGGGCCTGGTTTACAAGCCCATCAAAACTGAAAACCCTAAACATAAATTTACACCACATCACTTAAAACATTGGCCGCCGCACAACAGCAACAACGCACAGATTTTCTTTTTCATTCTCTGCTAGTTCTTGTTTTTTGAGTCTCAAATGGAGCTTTCAACATAGAATTACAAGAGAATTCTGATATAGTTTCTTCTCTCTTTCCATTCGTTGCTTTAAACCGAAAGTTTGCAGACCTTTCTTCTTATTTTTTTCTGTTTTTTTAGCGGCTAAGCATTGAACCGGACGGTTCAATAAAGCCGCTGAGTCACCGGTTTTGACCGATTTTTGTGGAGTCGCGCCGGTTCACACCGGTCTAATTGCATGGCCGATCAAACTAGATGCTCGAACCGGATACCCCACTGGTTCACGGTCTGACCGGTTGGACCGGCCGGTCCGGTTTTTAAAACTATGACTCCAAGAGACTTCCTTTGCTCAATCACAACTGAAAGAGACTTCTCTTAACAATTAAAAATAATTGAATAAGGTTTTGAATACTTGATATACAATCAGAGGTATTCACAAAACAATACGAACAGAACATAGTCTGTTTTTCTAGACACTTGAGAATTCTAAGATATGAACTATTGTAAGAATTCTCTAAGTTGTTGATGTGTTTGCAACATTTTGCACAGAGAGTATTGGCATTTGCTTATTGTGTTCTTTGTGTATATTTTGTCAAGTCTTTATCCCTATTTATAGAGGATTTGAGAGACGTTGAGAATTAGCCGTTGCATCAAATTGTCTTGCTTGAAGCTTTGATTCTTCACCATTGATCTTTTGCCTGATTTGATAATTGTCCTATGAGGAACTAATTTCAAATCCATTCCATTTGAAACGGAACAACGTCTGCAGCAATATTACTGTT
>Ga0315915_1000977_pt1 | contig 32937 bp, 22 predicted proteins | sample MpolbnodulesMG_FD_207738 | JGI IMG/M metagenome (GOLD analysis project Ga0315915, IMG submission 207738) | Medicago polymorpha root nodule microbial communities from Los Angeles, California, United States - branched nodules | ecosystem: Host-associated > Plants > Roots > Nodule | place: USA... | reverse complement strand
TTTCCTATTATAACCTTAACTATTTATTACTCTCTCTTCTTTCAATTCTTTCATTTATCTTTCCCATATTATTTATTAAGGACAATTTTGTAAAACAACTAATAATATCTCTTTTTCACACAATATTAATTGCATTTCTTAATATCTGTGAAATGCCCAAAACGTCATACATTTTGGGATGGAGGGAGTATTATTTTTGACAAAATAGTTAAGACTAATTACTACCTTTTGCTTTCCTATGATATTTTTTTATTAAACTAGGACCACCTGATCACCTCAAACCAATAATCTAATGCATGCATTAAGTATTATAAATCGAACATTCGAAACATTCGGCTGATTACATGGACACAAGAAGAACCATATGTTAGTAGAAGACGATAAAAAGATACTAAGGGTACAATTAATCACTTTAATTCAATTTAAAAAGGAATCTAGTCCTAAATCCTAGTAATGATTGATGTCAACATTAAGTACTCCAATATTATATGAGTAAAAAAAGTTTAATTATTGACTGTTACCTTTAGCAACAACATTGACTATCTTTTTACGGAAACATTAAGGAAGAAGTGGAATAAAAATTAAAAAATAAAACCGTCAAAAATATCCTTTCGTCATTTAGCAGTGGCTTCTCATTCATTCATTTCATTATTTTATTCGGTGACACACCTTATCTCGCTCTCTCTTTAACTTTTCATTTCACACAAAAAGCTAAATCAATACAACCACCACTCACTCTTTCCATCAAAAAATCAAATCAACCATACTTTTCTATTCATCTCGAATCATCAATTCATTCAAATCATATAGTAACTATCTCCACACAAATTAATCTTAGTTTGCTCACTATGTTCTGGATCAGCTAACTAGCTTCAACAGTAAGTTCAGTTCTTCATTTTTTAGAATTTAATTACTATTCCTAATTGATAGTTTAATATAATTTAATTATTTGTTTGTTTCCCTTTCAGTTCAATTCAACTAAACAGAAGCAAAATGAATTACCATGTTCCAGATTTCGATATTCAAATGGATGATGAAGAAGAATACCCTATCCATCATTCAAAGAAACCTTTCACGTAATCATCATTCATTTTTCTCTCTTCAATTATGATTAATTTGTAGTTAATTAGTTTATTAAATCTAAAACAAGGGAAATTAATTGTAACAGGCAACAGGACGATGAGATCATGGAACTATTATGGCAAAACGGACAAGTTGTGATGCAAAGCCAAAACCACCGCCAATTTAGAAAACCGCCGGCACCGGCAACCACAACAACCGCCAGTCGCGTGATTCCTGATCATAGAGAGATTCGATCAACCGATGCAGATAACTACATGAATCAACACTTGTTCATGCAAGAAGATGAAATGGCTTCGTGGCTTTTTGATTCAATGAATGAAGTTGAAGATCCTCCATTCAACCGTCACGATTTCAGTTCAGAAACACTTTTTCATTCATCCGCCGGAAGTGCTGGTCAGAAACACGGCAGCGGTGGTGGCGGTGTTATACAAGCACAAGCCACTGTTCGTGAGTCGGAGTTTGTTCGGCAATCAAGACCGGCAGTGGTGGCGGCTTCTCGGCCTCCGATTCATCCGGCGAGGAAACCGGAGATGGTGGTGAATAGAACGCAGAATTTCGCACATTTTACGAATACGAACCAGAGGAATGCCAGAAGTGAACCAGGTGCATCTTCGAGTTCGATGATTGCGGCGGGAAGAGAATCGACGGTGGTAGATTCATGTGACACGCCGGTCATGACAGCGAAGACATACGCAGCTTCGAGATTATCGGAAACGATCAGAAGCGCGACGGCGGAGACTGGATGTGTGAGTGTGAGCACCACCGGAAAAGCGGCGACGACGTTGGATATGACAGTTACTTCCTCGCCTGGATGTTCTAGCGGGAGTGCTGAACCGGTTCATAGAGAACCGGAGTTGGACCGGAAAAGGAAGGGACGTGAACCGGCAGAATCTGAGTTTCTGAGCGAGGTTAGTAGAATGTTATTACGCCGCTTTTTTTTGTTATTTCTTTTCTGGTGTTTGATGTTCATGGCCTTGGCTATTGTGCGCTGATTAGTGACATTGATTTGCGTGAACTTTAACAAATTTGCATTAAATTCAGCGTCGATCTATTAAATTCAATTCTGGATCCAATTTTGTGGTGCGTGTGTAACATATGATATCGTTTGCTGTTACTCTCTTTCTCTCTCTCTCTAGTTGAAAGCGGTTAAACAGAATTGTGCCACGTGTAAAGAGGAAGATTCAAAACTTGTTGATCATGATTTGGATGAATGGAGCGGCTTGTGGTGTATAATCAGCCTTTTCTTTTTTGAAGAGTGTTATTTGAACAATCAATTTAGTGGCAACTTATTTGATAATTATAATTTACAAAGAAAAAGTAGTACTGACACGGAAACTATAGCAATAGAGAGATAAAGTAAAAAATAATGTGAGTATGAGAGAGAAAATTGTCACAAAAGTTATCACTAAATGGATGTTTAAATATCATTTCTCTTATATATCACTAAATGGATAATATTAAGTTTGAGTTGGTATTTGTCGGCTCATCATCCAACAAAAAGTTCAGTCAGGCTTGATTTGAGCTTGACTGTTTTAGCTTAGGAGAAGTGCGAATTAATTAAGTTTACACTGACACTTATGGTCTAAAAGTAAAAAAAATAATAAAAAAAAAATCTCATTTTTATTCCAAATGTGTATCTAATATATTTTTTTAAAAACAGAGACCGATAAGGAAAAAACAACGTGTGTTTGTATTTAATATCGAAGTTGTTTATGATAACTTATATGATATTAACTTTGTAGTTTATTATATGTTATTTTGCCACTTTTACATAGTTAAACTCTTAAAATAAATGTAGTTAATATGTGTGAGGAAAAGAAATTTTAGGTAATTTTACAAAATTAACTTTTGTAGGTAATATGTGACATCGGAAAAAGAATTAAAAGAATTGTAAGAAAAAGAGTGATAAATAGTAAAAATTGTATTATAGAAAGAAATAAACATTAATATTTCATTATTATCTCATTATTATCGTAAATTGACTTATAATCTAGAACTAAATGACATATGACAAAACACAGAGGGAGTATCAAAATATTTTTACTGTCCAAACATCTTTTCTCTTTTTAATTTAGTGTGTATCAATAAAATCATAATATTTCAAAATAAATGTCGTTTTATGTTTTTTTTTATATATATTAATTCAATTATTCAAACTCTATTAAATTATTTTTATCCATTTAAGTTTTAAATGCCATTTATGTGAATAGTTAACAACTATGAGTCATGATATATAAATAAGGATAATTTAGTAAAAAATGTTACGCTCTTTCATTTTTCTTACAATGTTATTAATTAATGTTAATTAAATTTAGACAAATTGTTGTTGGGGACCATAGAGTGTATTACTCTCAAGATCTGAGGTTTGATTATCTTTACTGTTAATATTGACGAGTTAGTTTATTTTTTTATGAAAAGAACTATACAAGAAGGATTTTAATCCTCTCCTTTACTATTTCTCTACATCTCTCTCTTTAATCTCACTCTTTCTTCATTAAAAAATAATAAAAGCATCAAGAGAGGGTGAGGTTAAAAGAGAGATGGAAAGATAGGAGAGAGATGTAGATAATAGTGAAAGAGATGATTCAATTCGATACGAGAAAGTTACACAAATATATAAAAAACTTGTTATACTAAATATATCGTTGATTGTCGTGGTGAACATTTTTGCACTTTAATATGAAACCCTATGTGACTTGACGTGGAAGGAATAATTTCAACTAACATAATATTTACACACAAAATTTTAACATCGTATAATATACAATGAGTTTCAGTATGTTTGGATTCCAAGGAGGGAGAAATATAAAGCCAGAGACCGTATGAAATCAGCTTGGACCACCGTGTCCGATGTCAAATTTTAATGTCTAAAAAGTATTCCTAAAGTGCAAATAACGGGGAAAAGAAGAAACATGTTTGTTCCTCTCAAAAAAAAAAAAAACATATTTGTTAAATAGGGTCGTGCCTTTTTTTTTTAGTACGATAGGGTGGTGCTTTAGTTACTACAAATATGAGTTTATGTTAGCATAAGATACACTAAAGATAATCCAGAACAGATGCATTAGCTAAACTAAACCTTATAAGTTATAGTTATATAAGATATTTGGAGTTGACCAAAAATATATTGGTCCAAATAGTAAAGGATTTGGTCACTTTATGCTAGTGATTATGAGTTTGATCTCAGACTTTCATGTATAAAGAAAATCAGGTTGAAAAGGAAAGAATGGACCTTGTGTGTCTTATATCCCGATGGAGAGTCACTGCAAAACGGCTGTGACAACTTTGTACTTATAAAATGATAAGAAAAAACATTTCTGGTTAAATATGTAGATTTTTGTATTTGTGGGACTGGGATGATTAATAGTTTAGGATTCAGAGCAGCATTTTGGAAAATTTTAATGCTTTTTATTTAAATTGTCTCATCTATTAAGAATTGTATATAATAAGTTGGTGGCTTCCCATGAAAAATTGAAAACAGATTAATTACTATCATAAACCAAAAGTTTGTTCTCTTTTTTATTTTTTGCAACACGTATACATTTTTGTTTCGTATAATATACTTATCTTTTTTTGTTTTACTGCAAAAGGATGTCGATTTTGAATGCCAGGAAGAAAAAAAAAAACACCGCGGATCTACATCTGCAAAGAGATCCCGTGCTGCAGAGGTTCATAATCTCTCAGAGAGGGTATGTACATGCATTAGTCCATAATTTGATGTTGTTTTTCTCATATCTGAGTGTTTTCATATTGTACTATGTGCACAGAAGCGTCGAGATAGAATTAACGAAAAGATGAAAGCTTTGCAAGAACTTATACCGCGGTGCAACAAGGTGACCCTGAATAACATTTTACTTCTATATATGCTGAATTTTACTTCTGATTCTGACTTCATAATTGTTTCTAATTTTTACTTTATTTATGGATTTCATAGTCCGACAAAGCTTCAATGTTGGATGAAGCAATCGAATACTTGAAGTCATTGCAGTTACAAGTGCAGGTTAAGTCTTCAATTCTGCTTTAACTTACCTCTAGTTTGCATGCGTTCTTAAAAAGTTTACTTATCCTTGCTTCAATTAAACCCTTTTCCATGTAAACAATACCACTGTACTTTTAGACAAGCCCACACTCTTTTTGTTGATTTTTATATCTATTTAAAATTTTAATGCAACATTAAAAGTTTAATGTAGTATTAAGAAAATGATTATTTATATCTATTTTCAATGCAAGAGTATAATAAGATAACGTCAAAAAAAAAAGTATAATAAGATTAAGATATCATAGTATTTCTTTTTTTATTTGTCCACCCTATAGTTGCAACTACTTTAATAAATAAAAGTGACATTGATGAAGTGTAATAAATATTATATTAACATTATAAAAAGGTTTTTTTAGATTACCTTTAAAGAATAACAAGTAACCCACCAAACAATGAAAATGAACCTTTGTTACTGGGGTCACGGATAGTTAGTGGCTACCACTTGAAAATATACTTATTTGGCTATTATTGTTCATTGGTTGGGTAAATTACCCACCATTTTTCCATGAAAATGTATATTATGTGGCTAATGTTCATTGGTTGAACAAGGCATGCATCAACTTCTGGTGGTGCAACAATGAACAAGCAAACTGCTTGAATTTGCTCATCCTCACCTTAAACAATGTGTTTTGTAAACAATATGCATCAAGTAGCAGTGGTCAAACATGAACAGACATTCTTGATTTTGGTCAATTTATCTGCACCCATCATTTATAAATGTCTCTGAGCTTCAAAACAGTTTTCGGAGGAAAAGATATCAGACATTGAGAAACGTAAGAATGGAAAGACAATGTAAGTTTTCTATGCAGGAAACTGTACATGCTTTAAGTGCAAAAGGCAGGGTGCCATAACCAATGAGTTTGTATTATTTATTTCAATGATTTCAGTATTAATAATTGAAGTGTTTGCATGTTCTACAATTATCATTTATGTATTTGTCGCCTATATACACTACTTAGTACTTATACTATTTAGTATTTACATATTCCATGGTCATGTATTGTCATTTTGACAATAACAAAGTGAAATTTCTTTATGCAGATGATGTCCATGGGATGTGGCATGATACCTATGATGTTTCCTGGAATTCAGCAATTTATGCCGGCGATGGGAATGGGAATGGGAATGGGTTTAGGGATGGAAATGGGAATGGGAATGAACAGAGCAGTGATGCCATTTCCTAATATGTTGCCTAATTCTCCTTTGCCAACAGCAGCAACTGTAGCTGGTCCTTTTGGACCAAGGTTCGCTATGCCTCCTTTCCATATGCCCCATGTTCCTGCAGCTGCACCTGATTCATCCAGAATGCAAGCAGAAAATCAATCAGACAACCCCCTTAACTCCCTTGGTGCTCTGCCTCCAGATCAATCACGCATTCCAAACCCAAACTTTGCAGATCCTTACCAGCAATACCTCGGTCCCCACCAGGTGCAGCAATTAATGCAGGTAAATAGTATGTCCTTAATGGTATTTATGATTGTTGGACAGCTTTTGAGGTGCTTTGTTGCACCTAAACATAACAGATTCCTGCCACCTGCATTTCACCTTGGATCCATCGTAATAATATAATACTCCTTCCGATCTTAAATATAAACAAAGTAAAATGTATTTGGTCCACATTTAGATTAAATATGTTAGACTTCTTTCTTATATTTAAGACAAGGGAGTATGATAATACTTAATAGCATCATTTTTGAGGTTATATGGGTAGCCACATGCGATCTTAAATATAAGCAAAAGTCAAAACACATTTAGTTTAAATTTGAGCCAAATATGTTGACTTTTTCTTATATTTAAGATCAGAGTGATACACATTGTGTAAAACGAACTTCATCGCTCCATTTCTCATATATTAATTCAAATTTTAATCTGACACCCTTCATCGATAGGGAGGAGAGGGGAGAATATCTTTAGGCTTTGAGAGTTAGGAGAGAAAGGAAGGAAAAGACTTTCAAGGGGTGGGGAGGAAGGAAAGGAGGTCAATCTTTCACCTTGTTTAGAAAAGTGGTTTTGGAGAGGATAATAAATGAATACATATGAGCAATATTTTCTTGGGCTTGAGAATATTATAAAGAGACAGAAAAAAAAACTTCATAATCCTCCAAACTTTTCCCTTGATGCAATTTTTAGCTCCTCTAAAAGTAATAGTATTTTGGTCAAATAAACAAAAAGAATCTTTATGTAAGTTGGGTGACATTTTAGTTATTTCCTGGTGATAATATTTTCATTTTAGTAGTGTCTTCTTTTTAAATATGGCACAAAGATGTTAACATTTATGAGGTCCGTTTGCAAATTTGGAATCAGGCAATGAACCAGCAAAATGTCAACAGACCAGGTACCAGTGGGAGCCAAGAAAATCCAGAAAACAATTAGTCAGGTAAAATGCAGTGGAGTTTTCTGATATTAATTTAGTTTTACTGTTTTCTTATGCTACAACTCACAAAGCATTCTCTCTCTTTCTTATAAAACGTGTACTATATAAAACATTAGTCACGTTTACTATATAAAAGATACATTCTATTTTCAAATCCATTTGGCCTAATCTTGCCTTTGGTTACATGAGTAGTAATAATATTTGTTAGGTAATCATACTTAATTTTGCTGCATGTTTTATTCATTGACATGTGCAATCAACCAATGACTATTCATTCAGCTCACTATTTTATGTCTAGTATCACTGTATCAGTAACTCATACATTATTTTGTGGACTGCAATTGCAAGTTTTTTAGAGATATTGCTCAAAAAGGACAACTATCAGTGACAATGGATTTGTGTACATTGCAGGTTAAATTATCCGGCATCTAGATACCATAGCAGCTGCCATGGTGGTGTAATGTGCGAGAACTAACATTTTAGCAGGTCTCAGTAGCAAAAGCTAATTTATACACAACTAACATGTAAATTATTGTGGCCCTATTATTATTATTATTATTTGCAAAGCTCTCCTGGTATTAGTGTTCCCTTCCTTTTGGAAATAATTACACTATTTAATAATTATAATAATAATAATTAAAATCCAAATACATCTAAGTATCAAATGCAAAATCAGAAGAGAATTAAGGAAATAATTAAATGTCTTTGGTTTATTAAAATGAAACAAATAAAAAAAAAAGTAAAGTTACAACAACAGTATACTATTTCATGCAGCAAATAGAAAAACTAGATCAGATAAGTTTCACACAACTTCAAAGAATTTGTTTCCATTAAATAAAGGGTTAATTAGGTTTTTACTCCCTATAAATATTCACAATTTTGTTTTTAGTCCCTACAAAATAAAATCACATTTTTTAGTCCATGTGACATTTTCCTTAAGCATTTTAGGAACCAAAAATGTTGATGGAAATTTTTTATAGGGACTAAAAATGCTGACGGAAAATTTTATAGGGACTAAAAGCACTAACGAAAAATTTTGTAGGGACTAAAAAGTATGATTTATTTTTATAGGGACTAAAAACAAAACTGCAGATATTTATAAGGACCAAAAACTTAATTAACCCTTAAATAAAAAATGCAAAATTACTCCATTATTTCTTTCCTCTTTTCAAATTGGCTCTTTAAATTTGAAAACGACTATTGATTTTTTTTCCTTCCCAATTCCTGTTATTCCGTTAAAAAAATGCCTACATGTGCATTTTACTGATTACTAATCATGTAGATGACCATTATTAGTATTAGCACGAGCCCGCCATTTTTTATTTTAAAAATTCAAACAAGTGTTCTTTCCATTAACAGGAAAGGAATCAGGGGTTGGGTTTGTAGGTTCTTCCCATGTGCTTTTCAATGGTGCATGGCGACGACTGAAAATTCCAGAAGAATTTAAGTGTGTTTGGAAGTTAAATTTTAAAGGTTTTTGAAGGGGGTAGCTTTTAAAAAATTGAAAGATCGATATGACACATGAGCATTCGACAAACTTTAAATTCGGAAAGAACGTTGTTTTTTTAATTATGAGAAGTGAGATCCAACTCCTCCTCCCTTTCATCTCAGTATAGTAGATTGACCGGTGAATCCATATGACAAACCAAAGGAAATGACCAAAAATCAAAACTTCATCCAATTAGGTCAGAGCATAGTAAAGAAAATCGAAGGGGATCCATTATTAAGGGAGGGACATTGAAATATTAGAGATAATAAGGCACACGAGCAACTAACTCTAAGGTGCACGGTCTTGGGTTTCTTATCAAATCAGCTTATTTGACATTTGTTGTGCTTTTGGATGGTGAGTACATTGAGTTAAAAGTTGACCATCTTCATAACTGTTTCATCATGGACCGGTATTTTAATTATAAATTTCAACGATTTTCGGCACTACTATTCAGAAATTAAAATGCATGACCCTTTTTATATTTACGACTTGATTGATGCCAGTTCAATACAAACTACATATTTATTTTCCATTGTTTTAATCAAACTATTATCAATTAAGTCAATGCTTCAATTGTAAAATTGAGAAGGACCGCTAGCATTTACTACCAAGAGACGGCGTAAGTTATCATTGAAATTTTAAATATTTTTAAATATTAACCACTGTGGATCATTTGTTAAGACAGTCCACATTAAAATCTCTCTTGTGAATACCGCTAACTCAGAAAATCTAGATTGGGAAGAATCCACAAAACTCAGCCCAAACATGTTTTCTATGTATTTGGCAAGAACCCTAATCTGATATTTTTAATCATTATGACTCAAAAATAAAATAACAACTCTCTAATTTAGCAAGGTAACAAATGCATAAGCAGGGCATTGAACAATTGACTACTTTTTAACAAAATACTTAGAAACTTAAAAACTAAATGGAAAATAATAGATGGACATTTCCAAAACTTTAAAAAGTTGAGAGAGCACCCGAATAATTTTACCAATAAAAAAATACATACATGTTATTGATATTTGATAACACTTCTGTAAATCAAAAGATTGTCATAATAACTTCTTATGGTTGGTATGTAGCATATCTGAAATAGGATTGAGTACAGAATAAGTTTCCAAGAGATTGATAAATCATAAAAATCAAAATTCAATTTGATGGTCGTGCTTAAATGATTGCATCCACTTTCTGACTTTATCTTTTTCACCATGTTCAATAATTGAATAATGAAGCTGGCACATTTATCATTTGTTCATTATTAGCACACATACCATGACTTTATGTCCAGTTAAAATGAGAACTTCAGTATATTATAAACAAGGATGCAAAAGGCAACACTTACAGATTTGGGGATTATATTATACTCGCAAAAAATCCAAGTGTATCAAAATTAATTTTATAACAATACATGAGCATAATGAAAGATACAAACGCTGAATAACAGGGTAGAGCTGTACAAATGAAAAAAGACATACTGAGTAACCAAAACCAGAAAATTGAGGCTTATCTGTTATTTCTTTCATATCTGACTTTCTTCCAAAAGTTCTTCTTTCAGCAATAAGTGCTTGCATTTAGGGGTTGATAGTTGATAAAATCTGGCATACAATGGAAGCATTAGGGTAATTGAGTTTATCCAATGTTACTCAACTTTATAATGATTCAACATACAGTGGGAGAAAATCCATATCAGATTCAACAGATAACGATACCTTGTCTGTGAACAAGCGAAATGCCTCGTCTGCCATAGCTTTATCAAGTTCCTAAAACCAGAGTAACACAAATTTTAAAGGATTTTGCTATAACTTATATTAAGTATTAAAATTAAAACCAGTATTATTTTTTTGTTGTTGCAGCAGAGTACCCAACAAATGAAAATGGTGAAAATAATTTTAGAAGAGATAGTGATTTAGTGAGTGAGAATAAAGAAAGACTTGTCTGTCTTACATTCTCTGCATTTGGGGAGCAATCGATTTGGCAAATTAGTTCTTGAAGGGCCTTATCATTCAAAGCATCACGAATCTCACTGGTAGAGGCTGCAGCAGAAATACGATCACTTATAAAACAAAAATTAACAAATTTCGTATCAATAGTGAAATTTCATTACTTCCATCCTGCACCTAAAACATTCTCATATTCTTTTATACAGGCGTAAAGTACCTATCGCTTCCAGTTGGAATTGTTGCAACACTTCGCCTGTTTTATCAACAACTAATGGCTTTTCTACAAGTGTTTCCACAACAGCATTATCAACAACTGATGGCTTTTCTACAAGTGATTCCAAAGCAGCTGTTGAACAATAGAGAAATATAATATCAGATCATTGAAGTTCCTAAAACTAATTGATTATTACATGGAAGCTGAGTTCCATAAACCAAAAATTTAGCCCATATTTAAAACAATGTTGATTGCTTCATTTTGACAGCAAAGAGTATTTTGCTTCGGGTTTGATGAGAGTATATCACAAGTTTTTTACTTAATAATAATTTTTCCTCAAACTGCAAGTAAGAATATCTATAAGTAGACGCCAATTAAGTCTACAAACGAAAGGTAAGGTTACGGTGGAAGCAATCTCTTGTAAAAACAACAAATGCAAGGCTAACTATAACAGACTATAATACTGGATTAAATCTTTACTAACTTCCCAGCATGAAAATTAATAAGGCAGATAGGGGTAAAAAAGCACATGTTAAATAGTATCATGAAATGATAAGTGTCCATCAATATCAATATAAAATACAAATTATAATATTCACCGTGGGAGAGAATGACAAGAAAAAGTCATCCTTATGCAGATTACCTCGCCTAAAGTAGTTTTTGAGGTGAATAAAATTCTTACCTGTTTTGGTTTCTGAAGGTGTTGGATTGACACATGGAAGTTCTGCAACATTGAAGTAAGACTGATTAATTCACGTATTGAGTAGGAAATTCCGAGAAAAGTCATCATGGTTAAAGGCCTATGGCATCATAGCTATGCAGTGCAAATTAATATGAATTATCTCCCAATTTTGATATGTATGGCCAGGTCAAAAGTAAACAAATCATGCAAGCATTTTGCAATCAATCAGCACAAACTGATTAAGAACTCTCTTGGATTGACTTATTTGAGCTTATCTACTAGCATAAGCACTTGTGATACAGTTTGAAAGAACTAATGGAAACAGCTTATGACTTGTCCATAAACTGTTTTCAGCTTATTTCCATAACCACTACAGGGTAGCTTATGAAAGCAAGTTATAGCATATATGAAAATAGTTTGAGTTTATTTTATCTTCGTTATAGAAATAATCTATATACAAAAACTTATATGATAAGAGCTTAATTAAGTTGTTTAACCAAACAAACATGCCCTTCAATGAGAAATCCAGGGCATTAACCTTTTTACTTGCATTACATCAAACATACAATAAGCAAAACAAATAACCAAGGAGAACATGAGTTAAAGGGCATAGATAATTATCACACACCTTTGTGTTTCTTGAAACAGGCCAGAGAGCAACTACAAGCAGAAAAATACAACATCAAATGAGAGCATAACAATCTTCAAAAATCAAATGATAATAACAACAATAAAAAAAATGTGGAGGGAGAAGCGTTTGGGTTATACTCACTAAAGTAAGTAACATTTAGGGCATTTGTACTTGGATTGAGCTTTGTGGCAAATTTGACATTGTTTAGGACCCATTGAACTTGAACTGAACCCGAAAGGTTAAAAAGCACCTGAATAAAACTGAATCACATAAAATAAATCAACTATTTGAATGGAAAAATTAAATAAACTCGAGTTTTTGCGATTTTATCAAGCATTGCTATCAGCAGAGAACAGAGAATCAACAAAAAGGAAATTATGAAAGGCAGCGCCGTGAGCAACTAGATTTGTCGCTTCTTTGCGTTCGGACAATCCAAAAGAAGAACAGTAAGCAAGCTGCAAGCACCATTCAAAAGAACTGAAAAACCCACAACTAGGGTTTAGCAACCCTATCTCACCAACTTAATCAAAATCATGTTTTTCACCCTATAGTAAATAAACTCTGCAAACACCAGTTACAAATTTTTTCACAAATACAGCTGAATAGCACGCTTTCGCGACCGCGCTGTTTTTCGTATATCTTTCTTTCTTTTAGTTGTCTTTACAAGCTAAGCCAATGTTTTCACTTATTTCAGCAACCTTTCATAGCCCCCTAAATTCTAACCATCCTATTTTGTTTTTGTGGTTGTAAACCAAAAAAAAAAACATTTCATATCAAGAGCAACTAAAAAATGAAAGACGAAACACAAGATTGCAAAGAAAAAGCAACAAAATATGAAGTTCAAAACCTAAGCAAATTTCATCAAACAGGTGGTATGCATGAATAGGAAAACTAGAAGAAAAAGAAAGAGACCGGTAAGACGAGCTTACTTTTTCTTGACTTGTTTCGTTTTCAGTATCTTGTTTCTGACATACTCCTTCGCTCGCAACTGAGTAAATTATGAAACAGAATCAGCAAGCGCAGAGATTCTGTACGTTCTTGCGGGCTTATCCTTTGTTGCTTGGGCTATAATGGGTTGGTTTGGTTGAGTGAGTCCATGTTTTATTTTTTATTTTATTTTTTCCATCAGTTTTCCTTTCTTCCTTTTTTATATATAAAAAAAATTGCTCAAAATATATCACTCTTTTTTCTTTGATGATAAAATATATGATTCTTTTATAGTACTTTGTAATTAAGATTAAGATTATCCAAAAGTCCTAGCTCAACTGGCAAAATACCTAAATTGTTAGGCTGGATGACATAACCGGGGTTCGAACCCCGATACCTCCACTTATGTGTGTGAGTTTATAATGGTTTTGTCATTTCGTCTATCTAAAAAAAATAAATTAAGATTATAGTTTGTCAAAATAAAATTTAGGTTTTGGTTTCATGGTGTACTTTTCATTCACAACGACTTGTTTTTTAGAATATAATTTTATCGGTTAACTTTATGATTCTATTCGACCAAAATTTATTTTGTTTGTAGATGGAGCGACAAGCACAACTGAAACTCACACACATTACTGTTAGGTTATCAGCTTATAACTCGATAAAGATATTCAATCTAACAATATAGTTATTGTCAATTGAGTTAAACCTTACAAAAGAATAAATACATATATTTAAAAATGAAGGGGATTATACAACTATAGAATTTTTTGGTTACAAAGGAAAAGGAGACAACAAGAAAACAAAAAGAAAAAGAAAAAAAGCCTAACAGAAGCTAATTATTCCCTAAGGAAGAAAGTTCCATTAGCATCGCTTCTAATAAGATTTAGCAGCCCATCCGGGGGAGAAGCGTGAATAAGGAGGTCAACATCCGAAGAAGCTCTCAGCTTTGCCAATAAATCAACACATTGATTCCCTTCTCTGAGAGTGTGACAAACAGTGACATTACGTTGCTGAAGAAGCTCTTTTATGTCTTGTATAAGAACAACATAGACATGGTACTTCTCTAGGTGACCGTTGATGAGATTGATGCAAACTAGCGAATCTGAGTAGCAAACTAACTCCACAAAACCCGAATTTTGAGCTATGATCAAACCATGGTAAATAGCTGAAAGTTCAGCAAGCATAATATCATCAGAATCCGTGATGAAACCAGAAAAGGCAGATAAGAAAAAGCCATCACTATTTCTCAGAATTCCCCCGAACCCGGATCTGATGGGAGAACCGTGACAACTACCATCCACGTTAAGAATAACACAAGTGTGGTTATTATTATTCCATTTAACCAAACGATCAGCTGGTGCAGCAATAACAGGAGTCGAAAAGCTAGATTTAATTACCTTAACCGAATTATATATGTTTGCAGCAAGGCGATGCCAAGGCTAAATATCGTTGCTGAAACACATAGAATTTCTATGAAGCCAAGACCACCCAACTCCAACTAAGAAAGTGAAGGATCTAGGACCCATGGACCCCTCTTTGAGCCAATCGTGCGTGTTAGTAATAGAGAAAAACTCAGAACTAACAAACCCAAGGTGATGCCAAACAGACTTAGAAAAGTTGCAGTCCCTAATACAATGAAGAAAAGTTTCATTTTGGAGGCCACAACGGCTACAAACAACAGAGGGTGCCATGTTTCTATGGTTAAGCAAGGATAAAGTGGGTACAACATTGTGGCAGGCCAACCAAAAGAGAAACTTATACTTTTCCGGGAGTTTTAACTTCCAAATCCAAGACCAAGAGTGTAAAGTCAGACAAGATCTAACCGAGTCGGCAATTGTGAGAAGCCAATTATATCCGCTCTTGGTGGAGTAACTGTCGCGCTAGTGATTTTTCCAGATGTAAGCATCTTCAACATTATCAATGAATTTATAGTGCAAATTGTTGATGAAAGTGGAAGCCGCATGGGAAAGCTGAGTATAAAGGACATGTGTGTGAGGATCATTAGAAGTGAGGACATCTTTAACTATGAGCTGCAAATCATGAATGTCAACATAGGGGACCAAAGTTCCTAGAACACCAAGCGGACTGCAAGGGTTGAACCAAAAAGAGGAGGAGCCAGACCCTGCACGCCAAGAGTAACCATCTTTGAGTACATTTTTTGCTTTAATGATGGAAGACCATGTGGGGGATCCATTAGAAAGGTGGCTAGCTTGGAGTATATTCTAGCCGGCAACATATTTATTAGAGAGAAGATTGACCCAAAGTTTCTCAGACGATTGAATCATATCCCAAACTAATTTACCAAGAAGGCAAGTATTTGCTTCTCTGGCTGTTATGATACCTAAACCACCAAGAATCTTAGGACGAGTAATTTTTTTCCAACCTACCAGATGGATGCCTTTGTTGTTAGCATCTCTCCAAATGAAATTGCGGGTAGTTTAATCAATAATACCACAAATACTCTGAGGGAGCCAAGTAATCTGCATGTAATAAGAAGGAATGGAAGAGAGGACAGACGAGGCAAGAGCCAATCTACCAGGCTTATTAAGTAATCTATTTTTCCATGAAGCTAGTCTAGATTGCATTTTCTCAATAATTAAATGGAAATCACTTCGCTTCGCCCTCCCTTTAAGAATTGGGAAGCCAAGATACTTGTCAAGAGATGTGGTGCTTCTAATACCAGAAATGGATGTGAGCTTATGAATCTTAGCTTGAGGGGTGCCTGAAGAGTAAAAAGCTTTAGATTTGGACAAATTGATCTTCAACCCTGAAGTACGACTGAAGCGATCAAACAAATCAGAAATAAATCTAATTTGAGAATTTCTTGCCTTAGAAAAGAGAAGAACATCATCTGCAAAAAGGAGGTGAGACAAATTCGGCCCAGTGTTGGTGATGTGGATGGGGTCCCAGTTTCCTTGGAAAACATCACGGTTAATAGAAATAGAGAGTTTTTCCATACAAAGGATGAAAAGATACGGAGAGAGCGGGTCACCTTGCCTAAGGCCATGAGAAGGTTTGAAAGGAGACAGCTTGTTCCCATTCCAGAGGATAGAAAAAGTAGAGGAAGTGACACAATGCATGATTAACTTGATGGTGATGTGAGGGAAACCGAAGTCTTGAAGGCAAGAGTTGAGGAATTCCTAATTAACATTATCAAAAGCTTTTTCTAGATCAAGTTTGAAAGCAACATATCCTTTCTTCTTTTTAGACTTTCTAATGAAGTGAATAATTTCCTGCAAAACAATGGCATTTTCAAAAGTGCCCCTACCTGGCAGAAAACTACTTTGGTAGGGACCAATAATGGTGTCAAGGACCGGTCTGATGCGATGGACCAAGACTTTTGTGATAATCTTGTAGACAAAGTTGCATAAACTGATCGGTCGAAAATCTTTGTAAGTGTTGGGTGGTTCAACTTTAGGAATGAGAGAGATCAGAGTATCATATACGATAGGGTCAAAGTAACCAGTTTGGAAGGCAGATCTGACCAAATTGAAGATATCATCCCCAACTATGTGCCAATATTGTTTAAAGAAAATGCATTGAAAACCATCTGGCCCTGGCGCCTTATAAGGTTTCATAGAGTTTAAAAAGACGTTCCTGGCTCTGTCAAAAGAAAAAGACGTTTCTGGCTTATAATAGTTACGCGAGAGTGTATATTAACAGACAGGTAGACATTAATTCATTCACCCAACTCACATTAATTCATTCTGAAAATTACTAACTATTTACTCCCCTAAGTCATTAGAGATGTTTCCTTAATCCATTTTATTTTTAACTAGTTAGTGATGTTTGTGAAAAGAAATGTTGGTCTTTTTTTTTTTTACGTTTATGTAGTGTCTTTTCTTAATAGTGTATTAACGTGATACTACTCTAGTATCAAATATAAGAAAAAAAAATGTCAAATGTAATTTATGTATATGGTTCAAATTTTTAACCAAATACATCAATTTTATTTAATTTTTTTGTTTATATTTGAGATCGAAAGGAGTAGTATATTTGAGTTGTTGCATTATAGTTTGTGTATATGGTTCAAATTTTTAACCAAATACATCAATTTTATTTAATTTTTTTGTTTATATTTGAGATCGAAAGGAGTAGTATATTTGAGTTGTTGCATTATAGTTTGTCTTTTCTCTCTCTTTTTCCTTAATTGGATTTGAATATTCTTTTTATTGGTATGGACATACAGTGGCAGAGGGAGGGGGGGGGGGGCTTTGGAGGCCATGGTTCCCCCTATATTTTTAATAAAATTTTTTATATATTAAATTATATTAGAATGTTTCACAAAATATATATTAGGCTATGGTCCCCTCAATTAATCTAATTAAAATATTCACCATGTTATTAGATTAATTGACAACTAATATCATTAGTCTTATGTTATATTATTTTAAATTATCTCATATGGTCTTTTCTACAACATATTTTAAATGAAATGAAACACAATGATATAACTTTGCAAAATATAAGACTATTTTAAAGCAAAAAAATGAGCAAATTAAAACCTAAAATAAAAATAGGGGATTAAAGTATAATTTAGTCTTTAATGGATTTTATTCTCCTGTAAGAAAGATTAATGTCTTTCACACTCATACAAAAGTTCTTCTATTTAGTCACTTGTCGTTATCTTTTTGTATTAACCCTTCGATTCTTAAGATAAAACGGTCATGGTGATTCGAATGTAACTTAAAATTTGGCAAAAAAATAATTAAATATTTGTACTCGGACCCCCGACCTTAAACTCCTGGCTCCGCCCCTAGCACGTAAAAGGCCCCACTAAAATATGAATTAGGTCATGCACCATCCAAATTTGTGTTAAGCAACTTAAACAAGTCCAATTTTCTAGTCAAACATGGAAATCTGACGTGGAAGCACCAACAACAAGAGACGATGTGGCGCAAAAGTTACCCTGGTATCATTCCTAAAAGTAAGCATCGAATATAAGATTTCTAAAAATAGTTCTGCATACGGAAGAACTCATTTGATTTAGAGACACATCTTCTCCTATCTCACTCATCGAATATACATGCGCATAATCTATCTTATTATGATATGACTTCAAAACTCTTATAAGTGAAGATGGCAACAACTAAAAATATAATATTCCGGTTTTAAATATAAACAAAAGTCAATATGTATTCTAAATGGGTTCCTACATATGTTGGCACATTCTTCTGAAGTGTTTGATATTATGAAACAAAAGTCATCGTACGTGCCAACTAAAACTACAAAGCGTAGCTTCTTTGCTACTCACGTAAGCTACAATAGAATGCAAGTATTATAGCTTCTCCTTCATGTACCTCATTCTATAATTCCTTCTCTCACACTATACTTTTCTCTCTTGTTCCTCTCTTAAAGTTTGTAGTATTTGTATTTTTATTATTTTTATTTATTTATTTTAATCAAAGTCAAAAATACCGTTAATTTATAAATAATTTTAAGTTGACTTATTACAAAAAAATATTCAATTAAATGGTCGATAACTCTTACACCTACATAATTTTTGTTTTTTCTTTATTTGAAAGAGTTCATACTAAAACAAACATATTCAATTATTAACTTCAAAGAGATTATCCCCTAAAAAACTTGAAAGAGTTCATACTCATCAAATAACTTGTTCATACCAAAAGTCACAGCTCACATATTGCCTTGTGTGAACATAAGACTTTGAGAACATGTCACCAATTTTTCCACCAAGAAACAAACTCCCCAAAAGTCATAAATAATTTCGCTTCCAAAAAAAGTCATAAATGATTTATTGAACATGGTCAAAACTCAAAAGTCATGCTCACTGCAGAAGAATTTAAACAACAAATTATTAAATTACACAATGACCAAAGCAAGAAGTATTTTAGAGACATTATTTGAAAATATGAAGTAAAATTTGCTTAAAATTCATTGGAAGGATTATATACACAATGACCACTGACATCCACAAAGCTAGAAAATTCAAAGTTAGACTTTCTTGCTTGATAGTTGATACTACAAGTCAACCAATTTTGTTTGCCTCTCTACTTTTCTCTAACCGTGGAAAGCTAACCAGCTTCAAAGAATCCATAATATTTAAGACCATCATATATTACTATTTTGATTTGCATTCCTAAATCCTAACTATGGATACAAAAATAACTACTGCAAATTTAGAAGATGACACGATAAAAACACTCTACAATGCATCATTAAACGGTTGTGTAACTACCTTAAACACACTCATCCAAAACAAACCTCTTTTACTCCACAAAGTTTCACTCTCTCCCTATAATGAAACTCCATTACATATAGCCTCTCTTCTTGGACACTTAGAATTTTGTGAAATTCTTCTAAAAAACAAATCAAGTTTCACCAATGAAGTAGACTCAAAAGGACGTTGCCCTCTTCATTTAGCTTCAGCCGAAGGACACATTGAGGTGGTGAAAGCTCTTTTGTTAGCAAATGAAGATGTTTGTTTGGTTTTTGACAAAAATGATATGATTCCTTTGCATTTAGCTGCGAAAAGAGGGAGAATAGGTGTAATTAAAGAGTTGATTAATGCTAGACCAGATTCGATTCGCGTTATGAATGATGATGGTTCTGTTTTGCACATGTGTGTTTGGTATGGTCATTTTGAGGCCTTGAAGGAGTTATTGCAACCAGCTAGAGGATACCAAGAATTTCTGCTTGCTAAAAACAAAGAGGGCAATACAATTCTGCACTTAGCAGTTAGACTCAAACAAATTAAGGTACAACTTAACAATTTTTAAAGTAATGTGATCCCTTCTACAATGTCTATTGTTTAGATTTAATTACTCTTTAAATTTTCATATTTAGATTTAGATTACTACGATTTTTGTCCCTTAGTTTTTCTCATTGTTACACTTAAGTCCTCTTATATCTTTAAGGACGGCTTGGTGGGGCGTGGGAGAATTAAAGAGTTGAGTAATAAGGAGATCAAAAGTTCGATCTTCACTTTCAGCATATAATACTAACAACTAAATACAATACTAACATTGGTCATTTCAAAAACAAAAAAATTGAGAATCTTAAAAGAGTAATTATGGCAACTCTGATGTTTAAGTAATTCATTCTTGACAATAGACTCATTACTTTTGGCGTGTGCTAGTGATTTTCTTTTCAATAACTCTGTTACTTTGTTTGCAGACCATAGAATACTTACTTTTGCAGCCTGAAATAAAAACAGCAGCAACTGCTATGAACAGGTCAGATTTCACAACTTTGGAGATGTTAGATCCCTGGCCAAGAGATTTTATAAGTCTTAAAATTGAAGAAATGTTAACTGAATCCGGTGTTCTAAGACCAGTATATATGAATTCCACGCCGCAACATGCAGCATCACCAAGCATAGCTAGTCCTGAACAACCAAATCAATCTACGAATCAAGAACGTACAAATGAAAGAAGGAAAATATGGGAAAACTTTTGGTCCAAGTATCTACAATTCCAAGGTAATTGGATAGAAGAAACAAGGGGAACATTGATGTTGGTGGCAACCGTAATTGCCACAATGACTTTTCAATCAGCTATAAGTCCACCAGGTGGTGTTTGGCAAGAAAATACACATGCTGGAGGACTTAATTGCACTACTTATGGTGTATGTGAAGCAGGCACTGCAGTTTTAGCGTATGCCTGGCCACATGAATTCATAAAGTTCATGACATACAACACCATTTCTTTCTTTTCCTCTCTTGGTGTTGTGCTTCTCCTTATCAGTGGATTCCCTCTTAAGAATAAGGTCATGATGTGGGTTTTGACACTCGCTATGACCGTGGCTGTCACATTCATGGCACTCACGTACGTGTTTGCTCAGGGTTTGGTCGCTCCTTATCATATTATTCAGCAAGTTTACAGCATGACTTACCCACGTGTTGTTGTTACTTGGGGCATTTTGCTTTTAGTTGTTGGTTTGATTCACACACTCCGTTTGGTTTTTTGGGTCAAGAAGAGAACCAAATTGAAACTGCAAGAGTTAAGACGTGTGTTTGCAAGAGCAAATTACCCAGCTGTTTAGCCATTTGCAAAAAAGAAACGCTAGCAAAACTCTTCTTAACTCATCTTTTATTTATTGATATTCACATGAGGCACAGAAGAATCAAGGAGATTCAGTTCTAAGATAGTAGAGTTTATTAAAAATTCAGTTTGTTCGAAAGAAAATGCTGCTAGCCCTCTATGTGGTATGTCTTACAGAGAGTTTATCATGTACATATTTCCCATTAACCTCCATGTTATATGCCTAAAATGACTAAAACTGGATTATTCAAGTATTGGTTTCTTGTGTATTTTTTTCTTTCTACAGTTTCCAAAATAACAAAATAACCACTGTTTACACCCATTGAAGGATAAACAACAGTGGAGCAGCCGAGCAAGAGCTTATTCTTTCTTGAATCCACTAACTCAGAATGTGGGTAATATGATTACCGTCTTAGTTTAGCACATATCAATATGATAATGACATATGATTTTTTTTTTTTAAGAAACCAAACCATCTACCAAAATTGGCACCGAAGAGAATCAAACTTAAGACCTTAAGAACACACTCCAAGGACATGCACAAACACCACCATACCAACTTAATTGAGTTAATGAATTATGATATTTAGTGTTAACCACTACCAATTCAAGACCACTAACTCAAAACCTGGGTAATATAATTACTTTCTTAGTTTAGCACATACCAATTTTAGTCAACTCTGTTTGAAGTTGGTTTCTCAATTTCCCCTGCAAACGCAGTGAAGCAGAAACCCGTTCAACAAGAAGAAACAACTTAGAATACTTATGAGCTAGTTACTTGCAATCAAGGGGATTTGGATGAAAAGTAGTGGAAGTAATTAGTGACAGACGATTAATTTTCTACCATGACCTAAGAACCTGGTGAAGTTAGGAAATATGATGCATGAAATAATCATGAGCAGCAGCATACGAATGAACTAAATTCATGAGCCGCAGCATATGGATGAACTAAATTCATGAGCAGCAGCATATGAATGAGCTCAATCATAATGGGATATGAAACAATATCCAAATTCAGTGAAATTTGAAAGCAAATATGTGGAACTAAAATGAATCATAGTTTACATTCAATTTCCTCCACAACTGACTTTACCCGAGCAACTGCATATGGATAAAGTTCAACTTCATAATACAAACGAATTGCTATTTGTTTGCAAAAGTATGACACAGAAGATCAAATAAAAAGAAAGAAGATCGAGGATAATAGAGGATGTTATTTCACATATATAGTCCTTCTGGCACTCCTTCTTTCTTCTTAAACATCACTTTATCCTTTGCCTTCTTAAAGTCAGGATGAGTCACCTGAACAAGATATAAAAGTAATAGTAAGATATCAAAAATCGGAGGATCAAACTTAAAATGAAGTGTCCAAACCAAAAGATAATACAGACAAATCCTTTAAAAAAACATAAGATTGATAGGTAAAGATGGAAACCGATTCACTGAAGTAAAAAATTGGACCTATATATAACAGTCAAGTTACCTACAAAATGTAACTGTAGTTTGCCTCAACAAAAAAAAATGTAACTGTAGTTAGAAAAAGTTTTGGGGAAGTGTATGTTGTCCCATTCTAAAGTCAAGACATGCCTCAGGCTCAGATATCCTATCAATATAGGACCACCCAGTGAAATCGAACAAGCACTTTTTATTCTGACACTGGAATCCTCCCAGTTGGGCCAACACTCGCGGGAAAGTATGATGATCCAAATGAACAAAAGCAGGTTTGGTGTTTTAAAGAGGCACCAAGGAGTACTTTCCATGACTTATTTTTTAATTAAAATAATTTGCTGAATTGATTTAATTAGAGTATGCTACTTTTGTTTGCATATTTCTCCACCGTAATATTAAAAGATGAAACCAACAGACTTCTTTCACTAAAAACTAAGTTGTAGTTGTATGAAATGAAGGGAGAGGTGGAAAAAACTAGATGTTTTTCCTTTCTGTAAGAATGCTTTGTTTTCTTTTAGTATTAAGACGATAAGGATGTCATGCAAATTTTTTAGGTTGCTTAATACGACTAACTGTTTAATATATCCACACCTACAGACAACTCTAACCCAATAAATGCTGTATATAAATATGAAACTAGGTCAGCATTCTTAATATTTTCTTGTCTCAAAATTCAGAGACATAGTCAAAGAAATATTTTCCAGCTCCTCCAAAAAAATTTAGCACCATAACCAATCCACCACAACTCGCCCTTTACCATAATATATTTGGGTCATATTAAAATGAGCTTGTCAAAACTAGCAAGTTAATAGGTTACAAACAGCATTATCAATAGAAATGTGAATAAATTTTTAACCTTCATTCGGCGTTCCCTTAAAGCAAGTAAGCCAGCTTCAGTACATATTGCCTTTATATCAGCTCCGGAGAATTCATCCTTGGTCATAACAAATTCTTCCAAGTTGACATCATCAGCTAGTGTCATCCTTGATGTGTGTATCTTAATTTAAAAGCAAGCATAAAGTAATTCAGTCGTGTGATCAAACAGAATATGCATATTTAAGATACCACATGGAATCAACAGAAACAGCATTAGGATTCACAAAATTAATCATGTTTACCTGGAAAATACGTCTTCTTGTTTTGATATCAGGAAGAGGAAATTCAATCTTCCTGTCAATACGACCAGGTCGTAGCAAAGCTGGATCAAGACTTTCAATTCTGTTGGTAGCCAGAATCACTTTTACATCTCCTCTTGAATCAAAACCATCTAACTGGTTCAGCAACTCTAACATAGTCCTTTGAATTTCACGTTCTCCGCCGGAGTGAGCATCGTACCTGTAAGGCATATTAACAATTAAACTCATGAATGTAAGGAGAAAACCTTAAAGAGTCCATGAAGTGATACAATGCATCACTCTTCTACACCCCCACCTATATGAATCCTAAAATTGGGGGTTCAGCAGCTTACCTCTTTGTACCGACCGCATCAATTTCATCAATGAAAACAATAGCAGGAGAAAGATCATCGGCAACTCTGAAAAGTTCCCTCACAAGTTTTGGACCATCTCCCAAGTACTTTTGTATCAATTCACTACCTACTACACGCAAGAATGTAGCTGATGTTGAGTTTGCCACAGCCTGAAGGCACAAGAGCATGTATTAGACCTAACTGATAGTGCATGTGATGGTGTGGCGAATTACAAGCAGTAAAAAATATAATATACCAACTAAGTAATTATTTAAAGAAGCAGCAGTTTTTCGGTTGCTTTTTCTTCAGATCAGTTGCTTCTTACTAATACAACTTGGTGTCTGACAACCACAGACAGAAGAGCAAACTGTATTCTAATTTTTTAAAAGCATGCACACTCGCAAAGGATGAAAACAACATTGCAACATATGTCACCAGTATCAATACAGTATTTATCATCTTAAAATGTGTCTGCAGTAAAACCACCCCCGAAACAGTACATAAGGAATCCAATCCCCCCAAACTCAGAGAGATTTTCATCTTAATCTTAATATCCAAAAATGAAAAAAATTATGTTCTTACAAAATTCCCTCCAGTACCTGTAAGCAACAGACAAATAGCAAATAACTAGAACTCCAGAAAGTAAAATTGTAAACAATGCAGAATTGCAGACAAAGTCATTTCCAAACTCTACAGATCTGATAATCACACAAATCTATTTTGTACATGTAAAACAGAGAAAAACAAAATAAATTCCACAGCATTGATTCATTATTGAACAAGTTAAGCAAAGTGAAAAAGTTCAAACCTTTGCAAGCAAGGTCTTTCCTGTTCCAGGTTCTCCATATAATATGACCCCCTTAGGAGGCTTGATGCCAATATCTTCATATAGTTCAGGATGTGTAAGGGGTAGCTCAACTGCCTCTTTAATTTCCTGAATCTGCGCATCTAAACCACCAATGTCAGCATAAGATTCCAAAGGAGCCTTCTCAACTTTCATGACCGAGACCATTGGATCAACTTCGTCTTGCAGAAGGCCAACAACCGAAAGAACCTGATAAAAAATCAATCATAATCATCATATCATCTAGATCAAATTATACAAACAATAATTCTATAAAGAATATTTCAACCGCAATTACAGTGTAGCTGGTATCACATAAAGCACATTAATTCATCGAAAGGATATGAATGCTTCTTTGCTCATACGATGGGTATATTATTAGAGAATTCTCCACAACTCCCATTCCCAGTCTACATTAAACAGCAAATTACGCTGATGCCTCAATTCACTCTCGTTTTATAAAAGGGTTGAGAAATTGTGAGTCAAATTCTGATAATTGAGAGTTAGAACTCCACTCTCAACTCTCAAACAGCAAATTACTCTGATGCCTCAATTCACTAATTGAGGGTCAAATTCTAATAATTGAGAGTTAAAACTCCACTCTCAATTCTCAGCCCTCCCATACTTTAGTTACATCAAACATAGCCAATAAGCCAAAAAGATATGGCCTTGTTTGGATAAACAACTTAATTAAACACTAAGCATAAGTGCTTATCACATGAGTGCTTATGTATAATTATTTCAATAGCAAAAAATAAAATAAAGTATAATTGTTTTCATATAAACTATAAGCTGTTTTGTAAGCTACCATAAAGAGTTTATATGAAAATAAGTCCAACAACTTATAGACATGTTATAAGTTGTTTCCATAATCTCCCTCAAACAGTCTCATAACTAATTATGCCCGTAAATAAACTCAATTAAGTCAATCCAAAGAAAACCCTTATAATCAAAATCATAATTACAGAACTTAATATCTTTCTTCATATGCATCCAATTCAAACAAAATTATAAAAACAACATATCCTCTAAATTAAAACCCTAGATCAACAATTCAAATTTCACACAAAAAATTAAACAATTAAGAAATACCTTATTATGCATCAAAATAGCACATCCAGGCTCCAATTGATCCTTATCAACAAAAGACAAAATCCCAACATAATACTCCGGCCCAACCGAACTCGAAACAATAGCATGATTCTCATCAATCAATTCCTCCAAATTCCCAACACTCATCGGTGAGCCACGTAGATCATCAACCTTAGATCTATCTTCCTCCGCCTTCTCCTCCTGAGGCTTCAACCTCTCTTGGTACGCAACAAACTCTTCCTCCATTAACAAATAATCCTTCACCCTCTCAAGCTTTAACAGCCTCAGCTTGCACTTCGATACCGGAGTCACCGTCGGTAACCGTGAAGCGGCATCTGGACCCTTTTGTTTGCGTTGTTTACGACCTACACGCGCCGGTGGTGCTGCTGGTTCGAATTTCTTTTCTTTTTTATCGCTGCCGTCTTGTTTCCGGTCACCGGGATGGCCTTGTCGGTTCATGCCGCCGGGAGTTCCTTGACCCATCGTCGATCGATTTGGAAATTGAACAAGGTGAAAGTGTAAAGTGTTGGGCACGTTCAAGGGTTCACTCTTCTTTGTTTTTTACTTTCTTTATTTATTCTTTGTTTCGTAAACAACTTATTACTCAAGTCAACTAATGCAAATACGGTAATTTTACCTTCTTTTTTGTTTAACTTGATAATTAATTACATTTTATAAGAAAATAAAATACTTATAAAAAAATATATATAATATACAATTTTTTTTTTCATAAATGAAGTTGTCACACTCACCACATGAAAACATAATAAAATATTATATTATTGAAGTTTGCTAATTTATGCCCACTCATTTTATTGTCTATGTAAATTAATAAGTTATACTTCACAAATTTTTAATAATAACTTAATAATTTAGACTAGTGAAAATAAGTGGGAGTAAATTAAGAAGTCCTTTCAGGACCTAATAATTTTTTTTTTTAAGGGTATTTTTTAAGATTAAAAATTACACCTTAAAAGGGTCTTGTTAATGAGTGTCTCTGAACATTCTTTAAGCATTCCAAAAAGAAAGAAATTATTCAATAAAAAAGTCAAACATTTCAAATTCCAATGTATTGATTACAGAAAATTTCAAAAAAAAATTATTGTTTAAAGGTTTTAAAGAGTGTCTGGGTCACTCGTTAACATTTCCCTTACACCCTTTTTTATATAAAAATTTCATGCAAATTTTTTAAAAGAAAAAATAGTTATTTATTTAGTTAAAATTAACATAAACGAAAGGTAAAATTGCTTAAGATTGGGATTAAGATCAGGAATTAAACTCATTTCATTCCTTGCATATCAGGAAAAATAAAGAAATGAGTCACACAGTAAGAAATCATTGCACGGAGAAAAAAGAAGAGTGCCCAAATAAGCTACTTTTCATTCACATCCAAAATGATAAAAAAAGATTCTGGGTTTTGATACTCATTTTAACAGAATGTAAAAAAAATTGATTTGGGTACCTGTTAAATTGTTGAACTATAGAACACAGATTATTTTATTGGATATAAAAATGAGTTGAAGTAAAATATTATCGTTATATAACACAGATTATTTACGGACTAAACCCCCCATGCATTGATTTGATTAATGGTTTCCATGATTTGGACTAAGAAAGCAAAACACTAAAATCCTACACCAAAATGTGTTTTTGCTTTCACAATGAAACCTAACCTAAGAAGAAATAGTAGTAGCTACATACTAGGGGTTGAAATTGGTCCCAGATAATCCCCTTCCAAGCCAACCAATGTGTGACTCTCGTATCTTGCAGTGAAGTCGCTTAGAAGGCGAATGAGGATCGCTCGTTGGAGCATGAGACTGCCTGGCTTCAGGTTCTCTGCAGCAATGATAACATTCCAAGGTAGCTTCACTTTGAGAAATTCTTGAAAGTCAGGCAACATAGATTCTTGAAATACAATAGCATTCCAAGGAAGCTGCACTTTGAGAAATTCCTGAAAGTCAGGCAACATAGATTCTTGAAATACAAAGTAGACAGAGATGCAAATAAGTAAACACACAGAGCAATATTGATTTTGATTGTAGGAAAACTAATGTCACCACAATCAATATTTTACTGGGAAATCATGGAGTTACGAATGTAGAAATTATCTAGCGTGCCTTTCAATTTTTTTAAAACATTGAGAATTAGCTACTATCGATATAAAATTAATTGGCATTACTATAAAATGAATTGATTACTTAGGATTTAGATGGACAATGTCTACATTCTTGGTTCATCGATTGAATTGGCCAATTAAGTTAACATCTTTGCACCTAAAGCAAGATATAAGTGTGTGACAGCACAATAGTGAGTAATAAAACCTTGAAGGTGATGATGCCAATTGCCAACATTCTAAAATCACAGAACAGTACCGCAAACAAATGTTGGTTTTCATGCCACCATCCATAAATTTTGTTGAGGATGCTTCATTTTGAGAAGATGTGAGAGTCCAGCTATTACATGTAAACGACTATTTGGGACAAACACGTTGAAACAAACACGTTGCAAGAGATCACCTACAATATATTCTGAAAGATAAAATCTTAATATTGAGATATTTTTCATACATCCCAACAAATTTTAGTAGACCTATTCCAATAGATGTACCTTGTTTCTAATTGGGGTCTCAGTTAATAGAAAGGGGTATGATTGTTGCAGCTAGGAAGGGTTCAATTTTTTAATATAGGTTATCTTCTTTTCCTATTTACTTGCAGAAGACCAACATTATTTTCACTGTGTTTTAGATCTCCCTGTCTATCCTTTTCACTGCATCTCATGTGTTTTGCTAAATAGCATATATTATCCTACAACCATTGAATATAAGAACTTCAGTTGATACACGTTATCTTGTAGTCTTAAAGAGTCCCTAGGCTTTACCCAAGAGGCCAAGACTACGAAAGAACTGATATACGAAGAATGTTGTTACAACTCATTTAAGAGATAAGAAACCTGCAAAGAGTCTCAAAGTGGATCACAAATCGAAGGACATTATGTGTGGTCAATGAATTTGAAGATGGAGATTTGGATACATGAAGCAGGTGGTAGAAATTGGACTGCACTACATGAATATACTAGGGTCATGTTTGAATTAACTTTTTTGAGTTTATCTACCGGTATAAGTACTTGTGAAATTGTTTGAGATAGTTTTTGACAAATCCATGAGTTGTTTCCAGATTATTTCCGTATGCTTGACTTGTTTCCAGATTACTTCCATATGCTCTTTAGGCTAGCTTATGAAAACAGATTTATTTTATTTTATCCTTTGTTATAAAAATTCAAACACTTATGCTATAAGCGCTTAATAATTTGTCTATTCAAACATGACCTAATACCAATGAAAATTCAGTATATGTTACTACATTCAATGAAAATTAGAGGACACGACTAATCCTAATTCCCAGGCAGAATCCCTTATTAACTAGGCACTATTGTTAAATATCACAGACAACCAATGGTTATGAACTGAACCTGATTATGGAACTGCATACATCATCATAATCAATGAAAATAAAAGCTGTTAAGCCAATCATTTTGAATGAAAATATTTTGTCAAAAATAAGATGCCTCTAAAGATACACATGCAGATGATTAGAGGCTGAAACAACAGCGGGGAACGGGGGGATCACGTGATGAGGGAGGGTCAACTCCTGCTCTAGGGGAAATAAGAGATAAATTTAGCCGCTCGCAAAAAGTTTTAAAACAATGGCACTAACATCATTAACCATTGAATGGCAACAAGCATTAATAGATAGGCAGAAATAAAATATCTAACAGGTTAACTTATTTGGTACCTAGATCCAAACTTGAAGATCGCAGAGCAGATGAATTATGCTTATTTGACAAACCCAAACCGCTAAGCATGTTCTCAATAGCAGTGACATTCAGTTTGCTTGCAAGCAATACAGCTTCTAAACTACGTTCTGTACTGTTACCAAGTGACTTAGCTTGTGAAAGAACACTAGAGGAGATAGAAGTCCCCGATGATAAACATTGAAAAGAAATAGAGGAGCATAACATCAAAATCTATATTGCCAAAATTAAAAGGGAAGGCAGTCCAACTGCAGAATCTTAGTTCTAATTAACCAATATAATAATTTATTAATCTCATATCACTTCATATGTGATTGCAACGATTGCCCCATCAGAACAATGCCCAATAAAAGTGAAATATTCAACATGGAAACATCTTTGTCTTGAATTTTCAAGGAAAATATTTCAACCTAAGCAAAATATAATATTTTTTATTATATTCACTTAGTAATTTATATGATTTAATTGCTGCACAAAAGAGTGTTATAGGCGACTGTTTTAAGTATCAGTTCAGGAGGAAAACCAATTCAGGGAAATATTTTAAGCAGGTTTAGCAACCTAAGCTAGCACACACAAACTACCTAACATCAAACAACATTGGAAAAATCAAGATTGAATCAATATTAATTCATCATTGCAAGTTTGCAACAACCAAATTAGAAGCAGATGAGTAAATGCACTTGAAAGTTTAAAAATGTATTTCCTATTTTCTCATCAGAGAGGTAAATCTTAAAACAAAAAACTTACAAAGTTCAATCAAACTTGAGCATAGCAGTTAGTTTGAGAATACTATACTAACAAACAATACATCCATGACGTTGCAAGAAGACTTTCCTCTTTCTGTCACTAAAAGAAAAACCTAATGGAGCGATGATCTTTCTTAACGATGGCCTTGATAATACCATTAAGGAAACAACACTAGAGTTCACTTGATCACAATATCTCAAATTGATCTCCCTCAGTTGCGTGCAGTTTTGAACCACATGTTTCACTCCATTGTTTGTGACATTCGAACAACATTCCAGTAACAATTGCAAAAGGCCACAACAACTCGTTGAGATGATATGGAGTGATTTATCATCAACTTTGGTATATGACAAGTTCAAATGCTTAATCTTAGTACAACATCTTAAAACTTGAGAAATAATTTCTTCAGATGCGTCCTCCCAATAGCTCAAATCAAGCACCTCCAAGTTGGGAAAAATGGAAGCAAACAATATGATGTTTTGATCTCTCAAGTATTGACAGCGAGCCAAAGAAAGAGACTTTACTTTTGGGCGTACGACAGCAAAAGAATTAGAATCCCCCTTAAAATCTCCTATAGTCTGAGTCCCAATAGTTGTGTATTCCATTTTGATGTCAGTAAGTGAAGGACAATTTGTAACAAGCGAAAACAAAGCCGATTCTGTTAGCTTCCAACATCGAGTAAGGTTTATAGACACCAAATGCGCAAGAAACAAGGAGAACTCAGCAACATGTTGATCATTGAGAAAATTAGTGTGACTAAGATCCAAATGTTGTATATACGGAGAGTTGGATAACAGAGAGTTAATTCCATTAATATGATGGTCTACATACGCGAACCCAGGCTGAGAGAGGTTGTACCAAGGGGAAGAGAGGTCGAGGTGTTTGAGCAAAGGGAAACAATGAGAAACGAGTAAGAGCTGGTTATGATCAAAAGAAGCACAGGAACAAGTGAGAGAGGTCAATGTTGTAACAGTTTGGCAGAAAGCGTGCAAGGCATCTGCAGGAAAGGCGATAGGGACAGGGAGTTTGAGTGATGTGAGTTTTTTCAATGGGAAGTTAGATATTTTGTAGAGAAGATCGTCCGGTGAATAGTTGTAGCGGGAGAGGTCGAGGGAAGTGAGGTTGGTGAACCTTTTTAAGAGAAAAGGGAGGTAATGACGTGATGCATCATTGACAGAGAGTGAAAATCGAAGACGATTGGTTATGGAGAGAAACTGTTTTGACACCAGCGATAGAGAATTGAAGTTGATTTTAGATAACTTTATGATAATCTCCCAACAATCGTCAGGTAAATATGATTCTGAAGTTCTCCTCTTCCTTTTCATTGGACTTCCGGCAGATCGAACTTCAGTCAGTTTCGCCGGTGAAGATTTCAGTGAACAAGTACTTCTCGTGATCACTTTCGCCGGTGGTAAATTTTCCGGTAAAGATTTCAGGAAACAAGTTCTTTTTGTTTTCGTTGGCAGGGTATGAGTGCAGCTGGTTCTCTTGGTCAGTTTCGACGGTGGTAAATTTCCCGGTGAAGGTTTCAGGGAACAAATTCTTTTCCTTTTCATTGGCGCAGACGGTTCTGATGGTAAATCTTCGATGATGATTTTATGTTTAAGGGTTTCGTTGGAGACAAAACAAACCATAATGGTTTCGGTGATGCGTGACATCAATATATATGGATTAGAGAATGGGCTTTCTTTGTTGATGAACTATCTTCCGAAAATTGCTAAATAGGGTTTAATCAGTTAGAGTTATCACTAGAAGATCCTAACTCATATTCTAAGATCTTATCTTTTTTTCATTAGTAATTTCACCAAGAAGCAGGTGATTATTATGAAAAATTGAAATTACAAGCATTCTTTGTGTTTCGGGTGCATGTTAGTCGTAATAAATAGTGGTTCCCATTTTTAAATAGGGTTTAATAATTAGTTATCAATTCTTTTTTTTTTTGAATAAGCTAAGAAATTATATTAAAAGAATAACAAACATCCCCTCAAGCACAAGGTGTGCTAGAGGTAACTGTTAGAGGTTTATGAACAAAACAGTCAGGCTACCAACAACCAAAGAAGCCAAAAAAATTACAACACAGCTTGAAAACAACATAAAGGGTTTTGCCTCCAAAAGGGGTAGTCAAAGTCGAACGTCATGTAG